>Ga0105044_10000354_pt1 | contig 55320 bp, 45 predicted proteins | sample MAT01_FD_78092 | JGI IMG/M metagenome (GOLD analysis project Ga0105044, IMG submission 78092) | Freshwater microbial communities from Lake Fryxell liftoff mats and glacier meltwater in Antarctica - MAT-01 | ecosystem: Environmental > Aquatic > Freshwater > Ice > Liftoff microbial mat | place...
CCTCCAGTTTGCCCCGCTCCGATATCGCCGCTACTGCCTTGTCCGCATCGTTTAACGAGTAAAGGCCTTGGCGAAGACCGATTCGCAAATTTAATCCCGTCAAAGCGAAATCGACCGGTGCACGGGTCAGTTACGGCGGCCTCGAAACGCGGACTTCCTCCGCAGGCGTCCGGCCAAAGGGTCACGCTCAGGTTGTCCAGCTTTGATTGCCTTGGATTGAGCGAGAACCGTCGATCGCAAGAAAAAAAACCTGACCACCCCATGCGGCGTTCCTTCCGGCAGTTCCTCGGGAACCGGCTAATCTCCACATTGCTAAGCGGAAAGGAAACACGGCGGCTTCTTGTGCTTCCCCACGAAATGAAGTTTCAAATCGGCAGTTTTGGGCACACGTCACAAATCCCACTTCGACGACTCGACGCAGAAGCGCCTGGGCGAATTCGCCGACCTGGACCCGCGCTTTCGTGAAAGGGAACCTTTCAGGTTTCGCCGTTTCGCAGGGTTCGGGGATCGGCGACCCAGGCGTATCCTCTTTCACCCTACGAAATTTTTACTACGGTGAATGTCCTAGGGTGCCGGGCGTACCGCTTGCGATTTGAATTTAGCCCGCCCCAATAGTCGTGTTTCGCGACGCTGTCGAGGACGGGAGAAACGTCTCGAAATCCAAAGCCAAAGCCACGACCGGCTCGTCAATCGTGTCCGAATAACTTCTCTGGGTGCCGATCTCTCGGAAGCCCATCATGTCGTAGAATCCATTGTGGCTCGGACACACCACCGCCACACCTTCCCGATAGCCGCGACTCATCCCGTGCGCCAAGGCACACCGCATGAGTTCGGCGGGAACCGCAGTTTTTCTAAATTCGTCGGCGACAACTTGATTTGTCAGTTCGCACAATCTGGCACCTCGAGCACGACGTTCGTCGAGCTCCCGGCGAAAAACGCTGTCGGAAGGCAGGCCGAGGTCCGCCGAATCCCCGACCATGCTCAGAACACCCACGACGCGGCCCTCCTTTTTGGCAACAAAGGTCGCATTTTCGGCGAGGGCTTCGAAGAGCCGCACACGCATTCCGGACGGTTCGGGATGGATGTATTTTCGATTCAAATACACGTCATGCACGAGCCGGAAAGCCTGGCTGAGGTCTTCGAAACTGCTGGCTCGTTCGATAACCGCGCCCTTGGTATCGTCACCGAACAAGCCGCTCCGTCGCAACAGGTTCAATTTGCGAACGCGGTTCCGAGAAGACTCGGCTACGGGCGGGAGCTCGGCCGCCTCCGATCCGATTCGCAACGAATCGCACTCCGCATTCCGAACGACACACGAATCGAATCCAGTCGAGTTCATTTCGAGCCCCAAGGCGCTTGTCGTCATTACATTCGTTTTTTTCGGGCTTGGGACGGTCACGACTCGGTTGAGCATCGCCAATCCCCGCATTTACCGTCGCTTTTCGCTCTGACCCGAGTGGAGCAACGGCGACGGTGAAATCCCCCACGTCAAGCCACGTTTTCTCGAGTTCGAAGAATCTTGTTGGATGCATGGCGTCCCCCGCGAGAACGGCACGAACCGCAATTCGCTGAGCGTTTTCGCAACTGCGCCGCGCTGACCGTAGCATCCCGGCGACTGTATTCTTGCTCCCCCTACAGGCGGAAATCGGCCCGATCGGGCCAAAGAACGGAAGTCGAACGTAGACGCCATCCGCCGAAACGACATTGGATTCAAACGGTTACGCACCGAGGGCGTTCGTTGGCGTATCCACCCGCTGGAGCTCGACGAGGAGGAGTACGCGTGACCTCGGTCGATCGCGAGGGCGTGCGTTTCACAATCGCTTGAAGACCGCTCCACGGAGCGGTCGTTAAATTTGTGTATACATCCCGCCGAAGGCGAAACGGCCCCCGAAGTGGCGCCTATGACTTTGACGGTCGACGCAACCAAACTGGTTGGCCACCCTGCCGTCCACCTTCCGCCTCGTGCTTTACGCATGGTGCCCCTTCCCTACCGGTCAGCCATCCTGCCTACGAACCCAAGCAAACCATGCCTCCCTTCCACTCTCGCCTAACACGCGTCCCGCTGCTGACCGCCTTGTTGGCGTGCACGACGGGCACCTTCGCGCAAATCGCACCCGCGGATGAATCGATCCAGCTCCCGGCGTTCTCCGTCACCGGCTCCAATGTGAAGCGGTTGGAGTCGGAAAAGGCCCTGCCGGTCACGGTTTTCACCCTTGACGAGATCGACGCCCGCGACGCCTCCCAGGCTTCGGACTTGCTCGCGGCACTTCCACAGGTCACCGGCCTGCCCGGGAACGAGACCGCCACCCTGGGTGCGACCGCCCGAGGCGACAACTCCACGGTTTCGCTTCGGGGTATCCCTTCGAGCAATACCCTGGTGCTCCTGAACGGGCGCCGGCTGCCTCCGCATCCGATCAGCCAGTCGGAAGCGGGCGTTCCCACGCTCTCGACCAACGTCAATCAGCTGCCCAACCGCGGACTCGAGCGCGTCGAGGTGCTGCGCGACGGCGCTTCGTCGATCTACGGCACCGACGCGGTGGCCGGCGTCATCAATTACATCACCAAACGCGACTTCGTGGGCACGGAGCTCGCCCTGCGTTTCGCCGAAACCGAAGCGGGCGACGGACGCGAGTATCGCGCCACGCTCACCCATGGCTTCAATTTCTCCGGAGGCAAAGGGCGTGCCCTCATCGTCGCCGACGTCTACGACCGCGATCCGATCTTCGCGCGCGATCGCTCGTTCGCCGCGGATGGCGACCACAGCCCGCTCGCCCCGGCACCCTGGAACGTCTCCACGAACACGACGTTCAACGCCCGCTCGGCCACCAGCGAGTTTGGCAACTACATGCTGGGAACCTCCGCCAACGGCACATTCACCGCAGGTCGCACCACGGGAATACCGGCGGCCCTCGTCGCCACGTCCGGTCAATTTTTCCTCGTGCCAACGACCGCCGGGGCCGGATTCCAGACCACGACCCCCGTGCGAGACGGCCTCACCAACACTTACTACTGGAACAACAACGCGTACCGCGTGATCCAGCCCCAGAGCACGCGCGGAAACCTTTACGCGAGTGCCGAGTACGATCTCGCACCGCAGCTGACCGCATTTGCCGAATGGACCGGCTATGAAGCCCGCTCGCGCACGGTGCGCGAGCCGGACGGTATCACGGCCTCGACCGATGGCGACATCGTCGTCCCCGCCACCAATCCTTACAACCCCTTCGGCACCCGTTTCTGGAGCCCATCCGGGGCTCCCAACACGGATGGCACCCCACGCCTGACCGGGACACCCGGAGCGGTGCGCATCGGCAACAAGCGTCTCACCGACCTCGCCGATCGTACGGCGATCGTGAATACGTCCGTATACCGAGGAGTCGCCGGCGTGCGCGGCAAGTTCTTCGATTCGTGGACGTGGGAGGCCGCCGGCCTCTGGAGCGAATCGCGAGTGGAGGACGAGGAGAATGGCCCCAGCCGGAAGAGCTTGCTGATCAATGCCATCAACCAGACCGACCCGGCGCTCGCCTTCAATCCCTTCACCCGCACGTTTGCCGTGCAGAACAACACCCTCGTCGTCACCGGCCCTTATCGGAATGCCGACAGCGTCCAGAATACTTTCCGGTCCAGGTTCGTTCGCAGCGGCATCACCAAGCTCCGCAGCGGCGACGTGCGCGCTTCCGGGGACGTTTTCGAGCTCTGGGGCGGCAACAAGATCGGCGCCGCCATCGGCGGCGAGTACCGCTATGAGGGATACGACGATTTCCGTCCTCCATTCGCCGGTCTGAACCCCCCGGGGTCGGGACTCGATCCGGCGACGAACGATTTCCTGGGCTTCTCGCCCAACTCGGACACCCACGGCAAACGCAATGTCGCCGCGGCGTATGTCGAAGCGGTCGTTCCCCTGGTCGGAAAAGGCTTTCGCCTGCCGCTGGTGCACGCGCTCGAAGTGTCCGCTTCGGCCCGTTTCGAAAGCTACACCGACTTCGGCGAGACCACGAAGCCCAAGTATGGCCTCACCTGGCAGCCGGTCCCCGCCGTGCTCATGCGCGCCTCCTACAACGAAGGTTTTCACGCGCCCAATCTTGCTCAACTCTTCACCGGCACGCTCATCCGAACGGTCACCGGAAGCACCGATAGCTACCGCAGCGCGGTCACCGGCCTTCCGACCGACGGTCCGTCCAATCGTCGCAGCGTCGCGTCCGGCAATCCGGACCTCCAACCGGAAGAGTCCAAGGGCAAATCCGTCGGCATCGTCGTCGAAGTTCCCGGGGTCAAAGGCCTCAGTGTCGGCATCGACTACTGGGAAATCCGCCAGAAAAGCGTGATTTCTTCTTCGGGCTCGATCGCCGACGACACCGCCGCGTTGCAAGCGGCGACTCAAGCGGCGCTCGCGGCCGGACAAGCCATCGGTCAGATCGATCTGGGTTCCGGAACCCCCAGTTATCGGGGCGACGGCGCAGTCGTCCGTCTACCTGTCACGCAAGCGGACCGCGATTCCTTCGCGGCTTACAATGCCACGCGCACCCCGGCCAATCAACGCGCCGTGGTCGGTGCGATCGACATCATCCGGACGACTTTTTTCAACCGAGCCCAGCAGTTCGTAAACGGCTTCGACTTGGACGCCACCTACCGCCTGCCGAAGCTTCCCGTCGGCAATTTTACGGTCGGGACGACTTGGACGTATTTGAACGACTTCCACACCTATACGTCCGCCGGCGCGCCGCGCACGGAACTGCGGTGGGGCAATTCGGCGACTGTGGGCGGGGCGACTCCCAAATGGCGCGGCAATGCCGTCGTCACCTGGCGCAAGGGCGTTTGGGGTGCCGGCGTCTCGGCGTATTACACCGGCGACTATTCGGAAGTGAATGCCACGACGACACAGGCGATCTTCGAATCGTTGGGCTCCCCCGGCTACATCAAACCCGTCTTCAATAACGGCAACAATAGCTACCGGTACATCGTGGAGGATTCCATTAGCTATAATGCGCACGTGTCCTATCGGATCCGCTCCAAGCGCGCCTGGCTGGACGACACCTCGATTCGCCTCGGCGCGATCAATTTGACCGACGAAACTCCTCCGCTCTCCGCCGACACTCGCGGATATGATGCTTCCGTCTACAATCAAATGGCACGCGGCCGTTCGTGGTCGCTACAGGTCACAAAGAAGTTGTAAGGGCCGCGGCCGAGTTGGAGGGTCTCGCTCCGTCGAGGCGGGGCTTGCGCGTCCACGCGCTGCCAACGCCGCACACCCCCCGACGACACAGTCGATCGTCCCACTCGTTAACCGATCAGTTGCCGATCGCGGCATTGGTTCTGCGAGGATCGGCATATCCGGTACGCGAGCCATCGGCGTGGAGTTCGATCGCATTGATTCCCCCAAAGTGTCGCCCGGTCCCCGGCGTTTCCGGAAGGGTCACCTCCCACCCGCGGGCGCGAAGGCCCGAAACGATCGTCGCGTCGAGGGATTTCTCCGCTTCGACGGCATCGGGTTTTCCCTTTTCGATCGGGTTATACCAGTGAAGCCGCGTGTCGCCGATCGACTCGGCCAAGGGCCGCGAAAAAACCAGCGTGTCGATAAGGGTCTGCAGAACGGCGGTGGGAATCCGGGCCGATCCCGGAATGCCGATCGCAAGGATCGGTTTGCCTGCCCTGAAAACCAATGTCGGCGCGATCGTACTGCGGGGACGCTTACCGGGGGCAGCGTAGTTGGGATGCGTTTCGTCCGTGTATCCAAAATTGCTCATCGAGTCGTTCATGACTATGCCCGCGACCGCCACGCCCGCGCCGAAGTGAAGGCTTTGGGACTGTGTGGCGCAGACGATGTTACCCGCTCCGTCGACGACTGCGAAATGGGTGGTGGACGCGTGGACCGACTCCCTTTCCGCGACCTGGGCCACCTTGCGTTTTTCTGCCGCCGGCGCGAATGCCCGCTGGCGAATAGCCGCGATTCCTTCGGGACTGGATAGACGCTCGAATTCGCCCCTTGAGGTGGGAGCGTCCGCGATCGTCCGCTGAATCTCCGGCTGCACTTCGCGCCAGATGCGTCCGATCAGGTCGATGTTTTCCGTACTGCGAAGCGGGGGCGTCAACGACTCGTGTTCGAGAGCCTTGAGAATCGTTAAAAAGAGCGCGGCTCCCGTAGACGGTGGCGGCCCGCCGAGAATCTGCGTTCCCTTGAAGTCGATCGTCAGGGGGATCGTTATCCGTGCTTCGTATCGCGAAAGATCGTCGAGCGTAAGAAGCCCTCCTCCTCGTTGCGAAGCCTCGACGATCGCTTGAGCGATGGGACCCCGATAAAAACCTGCAGCTCCGTCTCGAGCGATGCGTTCCATCGTCACGGCTAGTTCGAGATTGGGCAGACGAGAGCCAATCTCCGGCAGTTCGCCGTGGGGAAGAAAGATCCGACCGAGCGTGCCGTCCCCTCCCCGGAGCTTGTCGAGCCGCTCCTCGAAAAGGAGGCGGGTCTTCGGCAGGATCTTAAAACCGTTGCGCGCCAGATCGATCGCGGGTTGCGCGTTTTTCGCCCACGGACGCGTGCCCCATTTTTCGTGAGCGGCAAAAAGAGCGGCTGGCAGGCCCGGCGTGCAGACGGAACTCCACCCGTCGGATCGTCCCTTCTCCGGGCGTTTCCTATAAATGGCCGGATTCAAGGACCAACTCGCCTGATCCATGCCGTCGACCGCGTGGGTCTGGCCGGTCTTGGCGTCGTAGTACAACAACATCAATTTTCCACCCAGCCCGGATCCATAAGGCTCGGCTACACCCAATGTAAGCGAAACGGCGACGGCGGCATCCATCGCGTTTCCACCCGCCTTGAGCACCTCCGCACCCGCTTGCGCCGCCTCCGGGTGTCCCGCGACCACCATCGTATGCGCACCCGTGACCGGCTCGACGAAGACCGGAACGTCACCCGAGCAAAGCCGAACCGAAAAAATCAGGAGGGCGACGAGCGAAAACCGGGGTACGCAGGTGAACATAGGAGCAGGGGTGTCGGGTGAGAGGCGAGACGGACGCGACATGAAATAGAGAGCCGAAACCCCTGCAAAGCCAAGCTCCGGCGTTGCAGGGAAGCTAGGCCGGGATCCCGCTCACGGCACCCGGTATGCGATCAGCGACCGGTACGCCGAAGCACGGGCTTGGAATACCGTCGTGTACTCGAAGGGCCAGGGCGCTTCACGGTCCACGTGCCACTGCGGATGAGCGCCGACGATCGCTTCGGCTTCTTCAAAGTACGGCGCGTAATCGGTTCTAAAATTTAACGGCGCACCGGGGATCGCGTATTGCGCGAGCGTGGAAAGAAACTCCGCCCGAATCAGGCGGTTTTTCCAGTGCCGTCGTTTTGGCCACGGATCTGGAAACAACGCAAAAACCGCCTCCAGCCGCACCTCGCCCGGCATCGCTGCCAGGAGATCGTCGGCGGCGGCGTGTACAAACGCCAGGTTCTGCAACCGGGCCCGGTCTCGCTTTCGCGTCCCACGACCGACCCGATCGCTCATGATATCGATGCCGAGACAAAAACGCTCCGGATGGGAATCCGCATAAGCACTGAGAAAATGCCCGTGCCCGCTGCCGATTTCGAGCGTGAGCGTCGTGCGGCCCGCCAGCACCGGCTTGAGTTGGGATCGCAGTTCCGCACGACGCGTTTCCCGGACGGCAAGGTAGTCGGTTTCGATACGGTCGGTCATGACGGCAAACGGAACACCTTCGCTCGAAGCGCCGATCCGCTTCAAGGCTTAACCCGCGGGTTCCACCTTCGTGAGGGTGACGATACACTCGAGATGGCGCGTCTGCGGAAAAAGGTCGAACGGCTGGACACGTTTCACCGCGTAACCGGCGGCCAGAAAGAGACGCAAGTCCCGCATCTGGGTGGCGGGATCGCACGAGACGTAGATCACGGACTTAGGCGCGTAACCGAAAATCTGCGACAGGAACGCCTCGTCGCAGCCTTTGCGCGGCGGATCGATCGTCACGACGGTTTCGGCCGCGGGAAACGTGAGGCCAGCGAAAATCCGCGAAGCGTCCCCGGTTTGGAAGCGCACGTTGGCCAAACCGTTGGCGATCGCGTTTTCGCGCGCAAAGACAACGCTGCTGTCGCTGATTTCCACCCCTACCACCTGCTCGAAAGCGGATGCGGCACTGAGCGCGAACAGTCCGCTTCCGCAGTAGGCGTCGACGAGGAAACGCGCACCGCTCGCCGCCGCCTGGTCCCGCACGTATTGGGTAAAGGCGGGAAGGATGAAGGGATTATTCTGGAAAAAATCGCGGGAGAGGAAACGCAACTTGAGATCGCCGACGGTCTCGACGATCGCGGAGTCGAAATCCGTCGTGACCTGCCCGGAGGCTTCCCGCAGCAGAAGCGTGGCGCCCCGTTCGTACCCGCCGGCTTCGGCCCGCGCCCGCACTTCGGCTCGCAAGGACGTGAGCCGCGTGTTGATCGCGTCGGTGGCGATCAGGCACTGGGGAACGTCGATCAGGTCGAAACGGGTGCCCTGACGCAGAAATCCGATCGGCATTTCCCGGGACGGTCGATTCGGCTTTTCCTGCGAATCGAACCGATCCGGGCGCGGGCCGGCGAAGTGCGGCGTCAGCTTGGACCGGTACCCCCATTCCTTCGGCGATCCGATCACGGGCTCCACGGGGAACACCACGCCGGCCATATGCTCAAGGAGCTCCGCCACCTGTCGACGCTTCCATTCGAGCTGTTCCGCGTAACCGAAATGCTGATATTGGCAGCCGCCGCACCGCCCAAACAACGGACAGGGAGGCTGGACGCGCTGGGAGGATGGCGTGAGAATCGCGACGACGTCCGCTTCCGAAAAGTTCTTATGATTTCGAAAAACCCGCGCGCGCACCCGCTCTCCGGGCAGCGTGAAGGGCACCATCACCACCCAGTTTTCGATTCGTCCGCGCGGATGGTCCACCCCCATACGCCCCAGCCCGGAACCGAGGTTGGTAAGAGTGGCGATTTCCAGTTCTATCTCCTGGCGATACGCAAACGGGTAGTCGTTGGTTTTCTTTTTTTTGCCCACTACATCCACGTTCAATTCATGCGCCGATTTCACAAATCAAATCCCCACGGTCGTGCATCCGCGGCTTGCACCGAAGGCTCCATTCGCGTCGTTTTGCATCTTTGCCTCCGTCGTAGTTCGTCCCTACCCTGCCCGCTTCGTGGATCTTCCCTCCGAAAAAATCACCAGTCTCCAAAACCCCCGGGTAAAGCAGCTCGTCAAGCTGCGCGACCGCCGCCCGCGGGATGAGGCGGGGGTTTTCCTGATCGAAGGTTACCGTGAAATCCGCCGGGCCTTGGAGAAGCGGGTGCCGCTCACCGAGGTCTATTTTTCGCCCGACTGGTTTTTGGGCGAAAACGAACCGGCGGTGTTGGAGCAAGCGCATCGAGCCGGCGCGAAGCTCTTCGATCTTACGAGGGACGTCTTTGCCAAAGTAGCCTATCGCGAACGTCCGGACGGTTTGCTCGCGGTCGCGCCGCAATGGCGCCGCTCGCTCGACGATCTCCTCCTGCCTGCGGAGCCTTTCCTGCTCGTCGTCGAGTCGATCGAGAAACCGGGCAACCTCGGCACCATTCTGCGCAGCGCGGACGCCGCCGGCTGTCAGGCGGTGATTGTCTGCGATGCCGTAACCGACCTCTTCAATCCCAACGTCGTGCGGGCGTCGACCGGAGTGCTTTTTTCCGTGCCCTGTGTGGTCGCCGGCAGCGAGGACGTGCAAGCCTGGCTGAAGGCGCGCGGCATTCGCACGATTGCGACGACGCCTGCGGCCCAAACGCTTTACAGCGATGCCAATCTCCGTGGCCCTTTGGCGGTGGTGATGGGCAGCGAGCAGTATGGCCTGAGCGACTTTTGGCTGGCCCAGGCCGATCTCCCCGTGCGCATACCGATGGCGGGACAAGCGGACTCCCTCAACGTGGCGATGGCCACGATCGTCACTCTCTTCGAAGCGGTTCGTCAGCGGAGCGCGGTCAGCCCGCCTTCACCGTAAATCCGGCCCGGCGCAGCGCCCGACGCAGGGCGGCCGCGTGGGTCCGGTCTCGTGTCTCGACGGTACAACTACACGTAACGGCGCTGACATCGGGGCCGCTGAAGGCGCGGTCGTGGGCAATGTCCTTGATACTGGCCCCCGCTTCGGCGATCGCGCGCGCCAGCGCCGCCAGACCGCCGGGGCGGTCGCTGATCGCCACGCTCAAACGCGAGATGCGCCCGTCGGCCACCAGGCCCAACTCGATCACCCGGCTGAGCACCGCGGGATCGATGTTTCCTCCACAGACGGTCAACGCCACGCGTTTTCCGGCCAAGTGCGAAAGTTTTCCGGCGAGAAAAGCGGCCAAAGGAGCGGCCGCCGCGCCCTCCACGACCGTCTTCTCGAGTTCGGCCATGCGCAGGATCGCGAGGGCGATCGCCTCTTCCTTCACCGTGATGACCCGGTCGACGCGGGTGCGTGCCAGGGAGAAGGCATTGGCACCGACTTTGAGCACGGCCAAACCGTCGGCAAGCGTCGGTCGACGGGGAATGGACACCGGTCGGCCGGCCTTCAGCGCCGCGGTGAAACTGCAGGTGGCCACGCTTTCGACTCCGATGATTTCCACTTCGGGACGGAGTGCCTTCACCGCAACCGCGATTCCCGCAATCAAACCGGCACCGCCAATGGGGCAAACGATCGCATCGAGCGAGTCGACCTGCTCGAGGATTTCGAGTCCCGCCGTGCCTTGTCCGGCGATAACGTCGGGATCGTCGAAGCCGTGAATATAGGTGGCTCCGTCGCGAGCGACGATCGCATCGGCGGCCGCGCGGGCTTCGGCAAAATCCCTTCCCGAAACGATTACGTGTGCTCCCAGGCGTGCACATGCGGTGCGTTTGATCAAAGGCGCGTACTCCGGCATCACGACCACGACCGGAATGTTCAACAGACGTCCGTGGTAGGCGAGTCCCAGCGCGTGATTGCCGGCGCTGGCGGCAATCACTCCGCGCGAGCGCGCCGCGCCGGGCAGCATCGTCAGCGCATTGCGGGCACCGCGTTCCTTGAACGAGCCCGTGCGCTGAAGGTTGTCCAGTTTGCAGAAGATCCGGGCGCCGGCGATCTCGCCGAGCGAAAGCGATTCCGGGCACGGCGAAACGATCACGCCATCGGCGATGCGTCGGGCGGCCGCCCGAATATCCGCCAAGGTCACGGTTTCACCGGTGCATGGGTGCGAGTCAAAACTGCGCATGGCACCGAGTCTGGCCGGCACTGGGCCGATCGCCAACGGCTAAATCGACGAATCCGGCAAACTCGGTTCAACTGGCGCCCCGCGCGGCGATCGTGAAGTAAAAGGCACTCCCCTCCCCCTGCTTACTCTCGGCCCACGCGCGCCCGCCATGCAATTGGACAATATGCTTCACGATGGAAAGACCCAAACCCGTGCCGCCCTTTTCCCGCGAGCGACCTTTGTCGACCCGATAAAAACGCTCGAAGATATGGGGAAGGTCCTCCGCGGGAATTCCCGGGCCGTTGTCGCGCACACACACCTCGACCTCGCGGCCCCGCAGGCGCGCGGCGATCCCCAGATGCGAACCTTTGGGAGTGTATTTGAGCGCGTTATCGAGCAGATTGTCGAACACTTGGGTCAGTTTCAGCGGATCGATCGACAGGGTGCCGATCGCGGGATCGATGTCATGGGAAATCCGATACGTCACTGCCGCGGGCCGCGAACGGCAATCCGCCACGGCATTTTCGATCAACTCCCGCAGGACCACGGGCTCGCGCTTCAATCCCGGATTGATCGACTCGAGACGCGAAAGCATCAGGAGGTCCTCGAGCAACGAATTCAGGCGCTCGGTATGGCGCTGGATCGTGCGCAAAAAACGTTCGCGGTCGGCGGGTGAAATTCCCTCCTCGCCCCCGTCCACCAACGTCTCGACATAGCCTTTGATCACGCTGAGCGGCGTCCGGAGCTCGTGCGAGACGTTCGCGACAAATTCCTTCCGCACCAACTCGAGCTTCTTCTGCTTGGTGATGTCGTGGAGGACAAAGATGACCCAGGGTCCGCCGGGGTCGTGCAGCGCCGAAACCGTCGCACCCGTCAGCTCGATCCAGGTGGAAACGGAGCCATCGATGAATTCCATCTCGTGCTGCGGGGCGGCTTGATTCTTTCGGACGGCATCGACGTAGTTGAGAAACGGCACGCTGTGCAGCACAAGCTCCAGACGTCGACCGAGGATATTGGTGGCGCGCGGGAAGATCGCCTGGAGCGCCTTGTTTGCCAGCAGGACGATGTTGCTCGAGTCGACGATCAAGACCGCCTCCTGGAGACTGCCGAGGGTCGCCTCCAACTGGGCGAGTTGATCCGACCGGATCCGCTGGAGCCGATTATTCTCCGCGATCAGTTCGTTGGCTTGGGTGTAGAGTTCCGCCCACGCTTCGCCGGAGGCACCCGCACCCTCCTCCAACAAGTAAGGCCGCTTCCGGACGATCGCCTGACTGAGGCTGCGCACGGCCGAATGTTGCCTCCACAGTCGGAACATCGCTGCGCATAGCGTAACTCCGAGCACGACAATGATCGTAAGGTACATCCGTGAAGAAGGCTCTACGAAAGGCGAAAGCAAGCGCGACTGCTTCTGTCGCGACGAACGGTCGGGGAATGCACCCCGCTCAGGCGGTGGTTTCCTGGACGCGTCGTTCCGCCATGCGATAGCCGACGCCCCGAATCGTTTCGATCCAGTCCGCCTCGGTACCGAGTTTTTCCCGGAGACGTCGCACGTGGGTGTCGACCGTGCGGGTTTCGATCTCGGTTTCGTAGTTCCACACGTTGATCAAGAGATGCTCGCGCGTCTGCACCCTGCCCCGCCGCTCCATCAAGAGATGGAGGAGTTTGAATTCCGTGGCGGTGAGCTCGACGGGAAGATCGTGAATGAAAACCTCGTGGCGTTCGGCATCCAAAAGGATCGCACCGATCTGCAGCTTCTTGGCCTCCAGCACCCGGCCATCACCCAACCGGCGGAGAATGGATTGTACTCGCAGAACTAACTCTTTTATACTGAATGGTTTAGAAATATAATCGTCCGCGCCCGTTTCCAAGCCCTGAACGCGATCGTTTTCTTCGGCCTTCGCGGTCAGAAAAATGACCGGCACTTTGCTCAGTTTGGGATCCGCGCGCAACATGCGGCAAATCTGGATCCCGTTCAGGTCGGGCATCATCACATCGAGGATCACAAGGTCGGGAAGAAACGACCGCGCTCGGCCGATGCTGCTATTGGGGTCGTTCAACGCCTCCACCTGAAAACCCTTTGCCTTGAGATGGTAGGCCACCAAGTCGGTGACATCCGACTCATCGTCCACAATCAAAATCCGATTCGGTTTAGCCTCTACGGTCATCGACCTATCTTTACTGGATTCAAGCAGTGCGTCCGAGTTCAAAGCCCGTCCGTTTCACAAATGTTACAGCGACTCCGTATTGTTGCAAACCGCGAATAAATTTCCCCGATGTCGGCGGGTCAAATGCGAGATTCTACCAAAGAACACAGAGGCACAAAGACAGGAAGAAGCGACTGTCGACATGTCTCGACCCGATCCTTGTGGTTTTGTGCCTCTGTCGTAAAATCTCTGACGTTCGCTGCTGACGCGAAATTCATCTCGCGCTCGCTCCACCCTTCGCAGCCACGATAGGGGCCGTTGTCGGACAGCCAATACCAGTCGCATTCCTCCATTCGTTCTTTCCTTAACTCTCTATTCATCAATTATTTGCTTCACAGTTCGCTCTTACTTTCGGATCGAAGCCGATTCGAGCAGAATCATCATAAGACTGATATCGGCGGGATTAACCCCGCTGATTCGACTGGCCTGGCCGAGCGTAATCGGCCGGATTTGGGCCAGTTTGAGGGCACTTTCGCGACGCAGCCCCTTTACGGCGGCAAAATCGAGATTCGCGGGAATCTTGATCTTCTCGATATGCTGCAGCTTCGCGATCTGACGTTCTTCGCGAGCAAGATAACCGGCGTAGCTCACGCGGTAGAGGATCTCCTCCTGAAGCGCTTTCGGCAAAACAAGGAAATCGATGGGGTAATCTACCTTCGGCCCGCCGCCCGTGACGGCACGACGAATTGAATCGCCCCAAGTCCCCTGCCCGCCGGTCGGTCGCTGCGTTTCGAAAAGCGATAACCAGCGGTCCAGCTGCGTACGCTTCTCGTCTATCCGTCGCTGCCGAGAGGCCGAAATCAGCCCGTGCTTTCGCGCATGCTCGGCCAACCGGAACTCCGCACTCCCATGATTGAAGAGCAGCCTGTACTCGGCGCGACTCGTGAACATGCGGTAGGGTTCGTCTGTGCCCTTGGTCACCAGGTCGTCGATCAGCACTCCCATGTAGCCTTCATGACGCCCAATCACCAGCGGATCGGTATTTCGCACCTTGTTGACGGCATTTACCCCCGCAAGGAGGCCCTGACAGGCTGCTTCCTCATAACCTGAAGTCCCATTGATCTGGCCCGCAAAAAACAGCCCGGAAACTTTTTTCGACTCGAGCGATGGAAACAACTGAGTCGGAGGTGCAAAATCGTATTCGACGGCGTACGCAGGCCGCAGTAGCGCAGCCCGTTCGAGTCCCGGGACGCTGTTTACCATGGCCTGCTGTACTTCAAACGGCAGCGAGGTGGAGAGCCCATTCACGTAATATTCATTGGTTGTGCGACCCTCCGGTTCCAGAAAGAGCAGATGCCGCGGCTTGTCGGCAAAGCGGACAAACTTGTCCTCAATGCTCGGACAGTAGCGCGGGCCAATCCCTGCAATCTCCCCGGAGTACATTGCCGATCGATGGAGATTCTTCCTCACCAGTGAAGCTGTCTCTTCGGTCGTGTAAGTCATCCAACACGACACCTGATTCGAGCCGGGTTTCCACCCCAGCCTTTCCTCCCCTGTTTGTTCCACGTGGAACAATGCTTCTTCATCCCGGGTGTCATGAAACGCGAACAGAGTCGGCTGAACATCGCCACGTTGCTCTACCATCTTCGAAAAATCCAGACTTCTTCCGGAAAGCCGAGGAGGAGTACCGGTCTTTAATCGTCGGAGTTCAATTCCTGCCTCAAGAAAACTCGCGGAAAGCGTCTTCGCACTAAAATCTCCCAGTCGCCCGCCCTCATTCTTATTCCCCCCGATATGCATCAATCCGCGGAGGAAAGTCCCTGTCGTCACCACAATCGTGGCTCCACGAAAATCCAGATCGAGATTAGTACGGACCCCGACGACCGAACCACGCTCGAAAATCAACCCCGTGACGGTTGCTTGGAAGAGTGTGAGGTTGGGCTGCAGTTCGAGCGTGTGCTTGAGACGAAATTGATATGTCTTTTTATCGCACTGAGCCCGGGGGGATTGAACCGCCAAGCCCTTCGATTCATTGAGTAATCGGAATTGAATCCCCGTGAGGTCGGTATTGATCGCCATTTCGCCACCCAATGCGTCGATTTCTCGGACAATCTGGCCTTTTGCTTGGCCACCGATCGCCGGATTGCAGCTCATCTGCGCAACTGTGTCGAGATTCCCAGTGAGTAAGAGGGTAGTAGCACCCATTCGCGCGGCCGCGAGTGCTGCCTCGCAGCCTGCATGGCCCGCACCACACACGATCACCTCATAACCTCTTTGAAAGTCCTTGGTCATAATCCTTTGCTCGAAAGAGGCAATTTTCCTCCAATGGGCGGGGCTAGCAACAACTAGTTCGGTTCCGCAAGAGGGGTGGGGCAGGGTAGGTGTGAGGAATCGAAGGCCATTGTATGTCGAATTCTCGTGGCATTCACCTTTGAGCGCCGCGACGATTCCGACCCTAAGAAGAGGAAATCCGAACGGATCCTTACCCAAAGCCGGGGCTTAAAAGGCGACGAGCTAAACATCGTTTTCCCCGATTACAGAGATCGCTATCGCTCGACTTCTAGCCGACTTCTCAACGTCAAAGTCTCTTCGGGCGACGTTTAAACTCGGTCATCGGATTTTTACCACGAAGGCACAGCGCGTGCGACCTTCCGTTAAATCCGCGGGGAGCCGGGCAAATATTCGTCACGGATAAATCCGTTTTGTCGCGATCGCTCTGGTTCTCCCTTCTGATTTACGTGGTTCGCGATTGCCCCATAAATTCTAGTTTTATTCTGGATTCGATTCAGCGTGATTTAACCCCACAATCGAACCTTCTATTATCTTAGTTAATTATTATCAATTACTTACCAATACAGAAAGTCGCAAACAGACGATCCAGCATGCGTTCGTTGTCGAATTTACCCGAGATCTCCCCGAATGCCGCCAAGGCCTCTCGAAGGTCGCTGGCGACGAATTCCGGAGCGGGGGCCACACCGGACGATACCGGTGCGAACATCTCCAGCGCCGCCGTCAGGCTGACCGCGGCCCGCTCCAAGGCGTGGGCATGTCGGGCGTTGACCGCAATGCTCTCGTCGCCCGTCTCCACGCGATGGGCGTCCGCGATCCTCCCGATCGCCGCCATCGCTTCGGGGATACCCTGTCCTGACAAAGCGGATACGCCATAGGACTGGAGGCCGGCTACCGGCGCGGACTCGCCTTCCGATACGCCTGCCAGGATCCGGGCGGCATCTTCGGGGGAGACCGAATCGCACTTGTTACCGATCTTCAGCGCGGTTTCGGGTCGGAGCAGGGCGGCCAGTTCCGCAGGCAGGGTGGGGAAGGGCGCGGTCAAATCGACCACCCATAGCACCAGGTCCGCTTCTCGCATGCGCTCGTAGGTTTTTTCGATCCCCCGCCGCTCGATCTCCCCCGGGTTCGGATTCAATCCGGCGGTGTCCGTCAACCGGAACGCGTGATCGCCGATCGTCACGCTCTCCTCGATGAAGTCGCGGGTCGTGCCGGGTTCGGCCGAGACGATCGCCCGTTCGTATCCAACGATCCGATTCAAAAGCGAGCTCTTGCCGACGTTCGGCGCACCGACGATCACGGTGCGAATTCCCGAACGCAAAATCTCCCCGTAACGTCGCGTGGCGAGCAGCCGGCGAGTGCCGTCGAGCGCGCGTTCCACGCCGGCACGAACAATCTCGCGGTCCTCCGCGGGCAAATCCTCGTCGGGGAAATCGATGTAGGCTTCGACGCGCGCCAACGCATCCAGCAGTTCGCGATTCAAAACGGCCAGGTGCCGCCCCAGAGCCCCCTGGAGTTGCCGCTGAGCGAAGGCGAGCGCACGAGTACTGCGGGCCTGGATGACATCCATCACGGCTTCCGCCTGGCTCAAATCCATCCGACCGTTCAAGAAAGCGCGCTGGGTAAATTCGCCGGGCTCGGCCAGCCGACAGCCCCGTGCGCACAAATCCTCCAGGAGCCGCCGTACGACGAACGGATTTCCGTGGCACGAGATCTCCAAAACGTGTTCTCCCGTATAACTCGCCGGTGCGGGAAAATGGATCGCAAGCACGTCGTCCAGGACGGACCCATCCCGCATTCGATAGCCTTCATAATGCGCGCGCCTCGCCTGCAGTGCCCGTTTGAACGACTCCCGGGCGAACGTCGCGCATGCCGGACCACTGGCCCGGACGACGGCGATCGCCGAGGTACCCACGGGCGTAGCCAGAGCGACAATGGTTTCTTTTTCGGGGAGGAACACAGACACGATGCGCAGGCAATCGCACCGACCTCCACGCGCAAACGCTAAAATCGGTCCGTGCGCGGATGGATATCCAAGAGCGGGTTCGAGCGGCGCTACGGCGCCGGCACGAGGGCTGGCGGCAAAGCGGGAGGCGGCAGGAGGGCGGGGGAGGGACGCGACTCGCCGTCCCGCCCCAAAGGAATCTTTTTGATCGGCTCGGGTTTCGTCTGAAGCCGCGGGAGCCGACTCGGTTGAGCCTTTACCGGGGTTTCTTTGACCGCGCCGGGCAAGAAGGAGGCGACAGAACCCTTGACTAATTCGTCGGCGATTTCCTCCGCTCGACGTTCGCCCGTTTCGATCAGTTGGGGACGACGCATGGCCACGATCCGCTCACGCAGCTTACTCTCGCCTTCGTTTTCCAGCCCGGCGCGTTTAGCGAGGATCAACCAAGCCAAGCCCTCCGCGTAATCTCTCTTAACACCCCGGCCACTCGAGTACGCCGCTCCCAGATTGAAAAAAGCCTCGGGCACTTTCCCCGCGGCGGCGGCGCGGTAGTAATCGAGCGCCTTGACGCGATCGGCCGGAGCCAGATCCCCATCGTCGTATACCTTTCCGAGAGCAAAAGCCGCGGACGCTTCCCCCGCGCGCGCCGCCTTCTCCAGTAAATTCAGTCCGTCAGGAACGTCTTTAAGGGTACGGTCTCCCTTCAACCGCAACTCGCCCAATTGCGCCCACGCCCGTGGATTACCCTTTTTGGCAGCCGCTTCCAACTCGGGAACGTCGGTCCACGTCTGTCCGCCGCCTCCCGTCTTCGAAATCAAAGCAGGTTTTTCGTCATCCTTCGAAGCGGCGCCCGCACTCGCCGCGGCAAGACCCGCGAGGAGCACTCCACTCAAGAGTGGGCGTAACCTTGCCCAAGGCAAACGCGTTGCGAATAAGGGCGAGTATGACGACTTCATGCTCTCCGTCGTCCCGCAAAACCCAGTCTTGGTTCCAAATTTCGGCATTTTCATCCCCTACTGAGGAGGACGACCGCGCGTCCTCAGCGAATCGGGTCGCCCGTGATGACGGCTCCCCCGGTGACAGAGACCTTCTCGAGGACGGCTTTGGCCAACTTCTCGGCCAGTTCGGGTTTATCCTTCAACGCCTGCTTGGCGGCATCCCGGCCTTGGCCCACAAGATTTCCTTCATAGGCGATCCAAGCACCCTTTTTCTCGAGCACCTTATGTTCGAGTCCGAGGTCGAGCAAGGAGCCTAGCTTGGAAATGCCTTCGTCATACATAATGTCGAATTCCACCTCGGTGAAGGGAGGAGCGACCTTGTTCTTGACCACCTTGATCTTCGTGCGATTGCCGATGACCTTGCCTTCCGGAGTCTTGATCTGGTCCTTGCGGCGTATGTCGATGCGGATCGACGAAAAGAACTTCAAGGCGCGTCCGCCCGGAGTGGTTTCGGGACTGCCGAACATCACGCCAATCTTTTCACGGATCTGATTGGTAAAAATACAGATACACTTCGTCTTACTCACCACGGCGGTCAGACGACGCATGGCCTGTGACATCAGCCGGGCCTGCGACCCGACGGTCGCATCGCCCATTTGCCCGTCGAGTTCCTGTTTCGAAATCAAGGCCGCCACCGAGTCGATTACGATGACGTCGATCGCATTGGAACGAATCAGCGTTTCCGTGATATTGAGGGCGTCTTCTCCCGAATCGGGCTGAGAGACCAACAAATCGTCGAGGTTAACGCCGACCACGCGTGCGTATTTCGGGTCGAGCGCGTGTTCGACATCGATGAAAGCGGCCAGACCGCCGCGTTTTTGCGCTTCGGCGATCACGCTTAAGCAAAAAGTCGTTTTGCCGGAGGACTCCGGCCCATAAATTTCGACGATTCGGCCGCGCGGCAGGCCTCCCACGCCCAAGGCGAGATCGATCGCCAACGACCCGGTCGAAAGGGTTTCTACCTTCATCTTGGAGTTTTCGCCCAAACGCATGATCGAGCCATCGCCGAACTGCTTGGTGATGGCACTGATTGCGAGATCGACGTTCTTGCGGGACTCGGCCGGGACGGCAGCGAAGCCGTTGGCAGGCGTGGTGGGGGCGACGGCCGATGCGGCTGCGGCTTTAGTGATGGGTGCGGCTTTCGACATGGTGGAGGGAGTGAAAACGAAACGAAAACGTCTGATTGGCTGCAGGATGGAGTGTTTACGGAGAAAAGCCGAGGAAAGTGTGTTCAATCGAACACTCTCCCCTCCGATCCAATTGGCAAGACGTGAATCGCTGTGGTGCGGCGAGGCAAGGTTTGCGTGACGGGAAAAATCGAAGGAGAAGCGGGAAACTCGCCGGTGCGCCTCGCTGCGCCCACGCAAACTAAGCCCGATCCGGAAGAAACCGGTTGCGCCGCGATCCCGTTTGTCCGGTTTGCACCGCCACCCGTTCGGCCACCGGCCGCGCCGCCGTTCGCCGATAGCCGGTTCGCAACGGATCGGCCGCGCATTTGAGTTGGAAATCCTGCATACGATTAAAAAGAGCAATCAGCCGCTCGGGCTCCGGGTAACGATCCAATCCGGCCCGCTCCAAAGCCAACAGCAGCTCGTGCGTCGCTTCCAACGTCGAAAGACAACCTTCCTGAGGCTGTTGCTTGATCACGTAGCGGCTGACCGCAGTGACGGGGTCGAAAGAAATGCGGGGCAGAGCCTGCAAACACCGGCTCAACTTCAGCATCTTGCGCGCGCAACTCCACGTCGCGTCGAGGAGTACAACCAGGAGCCGGCGCCCCCCCAGCGCATCGATCGCTAACTCGCCTTTTGAAAGATTGCGGGACGCCGCACCCGGGTAGAGTAAAACCGGGAAATAACACGGATCGTCGAGCAAACCGGCCACCGACGGACTCTCGTCGAATCCGACGCCAACGTGGATCTCGCTCCGGCTCAACGATAAATGGGTAAGCCTTCCGGTCGAAGCCTTCTCTTGTTTGAACTCCTTCGGGTGCATTAAAAAGAGAAACCGAGTCTGGGTGTCCATCGGCTCGATCGACGTACACCAACAAAGCGTTTTCGGCCAAAAACATCGATAGCAGGTCTCACGACTCATAATGTTGGCCAGACCAACAGGTTTGGTCTCCGCCGCCAAGTGTGCGCAGCGAGAGAGCGTCCGGCTGTGCTGGCTTCGTGGTCGAAAGAGGGCCTCGCTCCGTCGAGGCCAGGATCGCGCGGTCACGCGCTGCCAACAGCGCGCAGCCTTGGTGCCAAGCGGTCGCAGTTGTCTCGCAACCCGGCGGAAGCTCGCACGGTCGAGTTCGGAGTCCGGTCTTTAGACCGTCCGGGGAGATTGCGGTCGATTTGCGGACGGCCTGAAGGCCGGACTCCAAACTCTTTTGCAGCGAAGGGGGTCGATTTTGCTTGGCTAGGGCGGCGACGATGTGCCGCTGCCGGGGCCGGCCCTGGAGCGGTTGCGAGACACTTTCCGGAGCGAAGCCCTCCACACGCGTGCGTTCGCCGGCACGTCACGCGCACTGCCACTCTGGAATCGCCCTCCGGGCGCAAACGCGTCAACTTGTCGCCCGTTGCGTCTCTGTCGCTTTCCGCTCCCCATGTTCGCCTCTCGCTGGGTGGTTTCTTTTTTTCTCCTCTCGCTGTCGGTCCGCGTCTCGGTCGCCGAAGAGGCGTTCTCGGCGGGCCGCGTGTATCTTTTCCCCGAAACGCGTTTTCGCGGCGAGCCCCTGGTGGTGGAAGTCGGTCAGTCGCAGACGAATCTTCATTCGGTGCGCCAGTCCAACCGCGATCGATGGAACGATGCCATCTCGTCGCTGAAAATCGAAGGCCCCGTTCGCGTCGTTATCTACGGAGACGCCAACTACGGGGGAGAACGACTTGAGCTGCGCAAATCCGTCTCCGACCTGACCGCCTTCCCCCACGGGCCCTCCAAGATCGAAACGTGGGACGACCGGATTTCTTCGCTCAAGGTAGAGCGCCTTCCGGGGTCGTCGCCATCGACGTCTCCCTCCTCGTCGACGCCTCAGCCCGAACCGCTCTTTCGCACGCAACGCGAAGCGGACCGAGCGATTCAAGCGGCGTTTCGGGATCTGCTGGGCCGTGAGGTCGATTACGACGGCTTACAAAATTACCGCCGTCGCCTCCTCGACCAAGGGTGGTCCGACTCCCAGCTCCGTTCGGCGCTCCGCGACAGCGGCGAGTTCAAGAATCGCGATTTCGATGGAATGGTCCGGAAGGCCTACACCGATCTCCTCGGACACGACCCCTCTCCGGCCGACCTTTCGCACCACCGCCGCCGCCTTCAGGAGGGTCTCGCCGACGGCGACCTGCGCGCCGATTTGAAACGCAGCGACGAATTCAAGGACCGCGTCGCTCGAGAAATCGTCGCCAAAGCCTACCAGGATCTGCTCGGTCGCGCGCCGGACGAGAGCGGCATGGCCACCTATCTCCGGCTGATTCGCACGAGCGCGTGGTCGGAGCAGCGCGTTCGCGATGCGCTTCGCGCCAGCGAGGAATATCGCAACCGCCCGCGTTCATGATCGATCCGGACAAGGCTGCATCGGACTCCGCTCGTCCTCCTCCTCGCGAGGCCAACGACACGGATACCTCGTCGCTTTCCGCAGAGCAGTCGATCTTTCCGCCGATTCCGGGACAACGCTGGCGCGACTATCGAATCGACGAGGCGCCACTCTCCTCCGCCTCCACCGAAATCAAAGCGGTTGCGCTGTCCCTCATGCTCGACGTGCTCATCCGCGTCGGTCCGGTAGGCCCGCACACCTCGTTGCGCCGTCGCGCATGGACGCAAATTGCAGAGCTGCAGTTCGAACCCACCTCCATCGTTCCCCTCGTCGAAGCGCACGAGGAACACGGCCGCCGCTACGAGATCGTTCAAGCGCCGCCCGCACTCACGCTGCGAGCATGGCTGGTCACGCATCCTGCAGACTTGGGGACGATCGAGCGGATGATGCGACAGGTGGCTCCAGTGCTGGAAACGCTCCACGCAGCCGGGCTCGCGCATCTTTCGCTCACACCCGATTCGCTGTTCGTCGATCCCTCCGAACAAGGATTGAATGTCATGGTAGGCGGATTGGAAAACACCTTCGTGCTCTCGTCGCCGGCGATTCCCTTGCCGTCCGCCGATCCCCTTTACGCGCCTCCGGAAGCGTCCCAGACGCTCTTGCAACCGAGCGCTCCTGCGCTTTGCGCATGGGATTGGTGGTCTCTGGGCAGGATCGTCCAGGAGTGGGTCCTCGGCCGACACGTGCTCAGCCTCGTTCTTCAACGCGACATCGCTCCGGTCACTCCAGAGATCGTTTTGCGAGCCGCCGGTCTTTTGGCGGAAAAGGAACTCGGCGTACGCCCGGGCGCCGTCGAATTGATGCCCGATCTCGAACCGGCTCTCGCCCGCCTTCTGCGAGGCTTGCTGACGGCATCGCCGCAAGGTCGCTGGCAGGGATCGCAGGTGCGCCAATGGCTCGAAGGGGATGCGGTCAGCGATCGTTACGCGCTCTGTTCGGAAGAACGTCTTTTCGAATGGAAAGGACGCTCCCTCAGTTCGAAGGAAGCCGCGGAATTCTTCGCGCTCGAAGAAAACTGGGATGACGGCGAATGGAATCTCTTCGCGGATCCGAGCGAAACGAAGGCGCTGATCAACTTCTTGAAAGAAGTCCCCGCGCATCGTGCCGAAGCGGAACGGCTGGGAGGCGTCTTGGCGCTCGTCGATCGCCCGGCATGGCAAGGGGTGCCGTTGCCGGCTCGCCGCACCGCCCTGGCCTCGGCCGCCTGGGTGACCTTGGCGGGACCGGAGTCCACGACCTCGCTGCGGATCAGAGGACGGGGCGCTGATTGGCTCGGGCTGCAAGCATTGTTCAAGGCAAATCCGACCGCCCAGGCCGCGCCGCTTTTTCACGCGATCGTCGCCAAGCCCTTCGTCCAACTGGTGGAAACGCTGGACGCCTCGACCGCACGCTCGCTCAAGCTCCTGGCGAGCGGCGTGACGGAGGCTTTTCTCCAAGGCGAACGTCTGGGGCTGATTGTGCCCGACGCCATGAGCGAACACGCCCAGGTGTTTGCGCTCGGCCTCGAGTCGAGCAAGGAACTCGAAGGACATCTCAAACGTCTGCGTTCCGCTTACGCGTCGCATCGCAACCCGGAGATCGCCGGATTTTTCAACCACCCGAAACCCGAACGCTGGATGCTTGTGCTCCTCGCGTATGCGGGGGAACGTGCGACCGAAACCGGCTTCGTCACCCACGCCGAGCGCAACCTCGACTTTTATCGCGACCTGCGGGAACGGGCGGAAACGCTGACCACCGTCGTCTTCTGGGAACGGCTTCGGCAGGCGCTCGTGACCGGCCCGCTGCTTTTGGCGCCCTGGTGGCTTTTCCTGACGCTCTGGGCCGGACTCGTCGCCGCGGCCGGGATCTTCGCCCATGCCTGGATTCCGGCGGTCGTCGCTGCGCTCGCGATCGTTGCCCTGCGTTTTCTCTGCATGGTGCATATCGGAAAGCGGGTGCGCGCGCACGGCCACACGCCGGTGGCATGGACCTGGCGGGACCACGTCGGCCGGTGCGCCCGGGAGCTCGCTCGTATCCGCACTTCGGACATACCGTCCGGCCGCGGCGAGGCCGCCCGCCGGCTGGCCGCGCTCACTGCGCAAATCGCCGCTATCGCCTTGCAGCCCCGCCCCTCGCCGCCGCCGGCCCTCCCGGCTTTTTCCCTCGTCCGCGCCGGTTCGATCGCGAGCGCACTCGCCGCACTCGCCCTGCTTGCTCTGCTCGCGCCGGTGGCCGTGTCCGCGCTCAAGCCGAAGTCGCTTCCGCCCGCGCACGTCCCGCCCGGCGAAACCGCCGTCGCAGCCGAAGCGAACGACCGTCCGCACTTCCTTCCGCCTCCACCCGGCTCGCCCGCGGGCTTGTACGAGCGATTCGACGACGGCTTTGGCCGCCAGCCGCGCGGACCGCTCGTCAGCTGGGATGTGCCTCCGGAGGCGGTCGGCCCCGCCCTGAGCGTCCTCTCCCGCCAGCCGGCCTCGGCCGAGCAGTCGGCCTACGCGCTCATCAGCGGCCAGACCTTGCTGAAACCCTATCCCAGCAAAGGGGTTTCCGCGGTTCTCGCCGTCCGTGTCCCCGCGGGCGATGCGATTGGGCTGATGCTTTTCGACGGCACGGCCCGAAAACTGGCGGGCAAGGAAGTCTTCATCGTGCAAACGCCGCCGCAGCCCCAAGCGTGGCACCGTCTCGGCGGCTACAATGTCGTCTACCTCGGCGTCCCGGAAAATCTCGCGCGGGAACTCGAACCCAAGCGCCGCTGACCCTCGCGGCAACGCGCCCGGCGACGCTCAGCGCGATAGCCAAGCCACCCCGACCGCGAGCGTCAGAATGGCGATGGGTGCCCCTGCCTTGAGATACTCGCCGAAGCCGAGACACACCCCGCGTTTACGGGCAATTTCCGCGACGATCAAATTGGCGACCGAGCCCAGCAACGTCAGATTGCCGGCCAGCGTGGTGGCCATCGCCAACGTGAGCCAGGCTGTGTGCGGGTCGGGAAGGGTCGGCACGATCGGTCGGAAGAGCATCACGGCCGGCACGTTCGAAACCACATTGCTCAGGATCGAGGAGACCAGCGTCAGCGGGAGCGGCCCGCCCGAGGTGTAGGGCCTGAGCGCTGCAAAGAGCTTCTCGCCCAATCCCGACGTCCCGACCGCCCCCGTCACCACGAACAGCCCGCAGAAAAACACCAGCAAACCCCAGTCGATCTCCTGAAAGACCCTTTCCGGCTCGGTCCGCCGCGTTATCAGCAGTAGCGCGGCCGCGAGGGCCGCCGCCAGCGGCACGGGCACGCCGCCCACAAGTGCGGCTCCGAGAAGAACGATCGCCACCAAGCTCTTGCGCAGCAGGGCCGGCTGCGTCTGGAACGCGAAGGGTGCGGCGTCCTCCAGTTTTACCGGGACGAACTCCCGCCGATAAACCAGGACGAGCACACCCCACGCCACCGCAAGGCCGATCGCCCCGATCGGCGCGAGAGCCCGGCTGAAATCCAGAAAAGGGATACCCGAGGAAAGCCCGACCAGCATGTTCTGCGGATTGCCCGCGATCGTTCCCACCGAACCGATGTTGGCTGCGGTCACAAGACCGACGAGGTAGGGCAGGGGATTGCGTTTCAGCGCCAGCGTGACGTCGAGCACCAAGGGCGTGAAGACGAGCACGATCGTGTCGTTGAGAAAAATCGCGGAAAAGACGCCAGACACGCCAACCAGGAGCGCGAGGAGCCGCCGGGGAGTCCGGGCGTACTTCACGACCGTCGAAGTCACCAGGTGGAAAAAACCGGCCATACGAAGATTGACGTTCAATACCATCATTCCGAAGAGAAGGAGGATTGTGTTCCAATCGATCGTGGCGTAGGCCTCTTCCAAGGACAACGAACCGCACGCCACCAAGGCAATCGCACCGACGAGCGCTATCGTCGCCCGGTTCATTTTTAGCGACGGAAACCGCCCGATCGCGACGCCTACCAACGTCACCGCGCCCAAGGTCGCGGTCAAAAGCTCGTCGGGATTCATCGCGGATGGCGTCGTCGCCTGCCCGAACGTTTCGGTCCGTGGCCGCGGGCAAGGATCATGGGCGGTAAAAGGTCCGATACCAGTCGACGAAAGCGCGCATGCCGTCTTCGAGCGCGGTTTTGGGAGCGTATCCGATGGCCTCGGCCACTTTTTCCAAGCTCGCGCAGGTTTCCGGGACGTCGGCCGGCTGGGGAGGCAGGAGATTGAGTTTGGCGGGTTTGCCGATCAGCGACGCCAGCATTTCCACGAAAAGCCGCACTTCCACCGGACGGTGATGACCGAGGTTGAGGATCCTAAAGGGTGGGGTAGGGCGGTCTTTCGGCGGATACAGGAGGACTTTGACGACCCCTTCGACGATATCGTCGATATAGGTGAAATCTCGTCGGTATTTTCCCTCCGCGAACAGGTCGATCGGCTCCCCCGCAAAAATCCGCTGGGCGAACAAGGTGGGGGCGGTATCCGGGCGGCCCCACGGACCATACACGTTGAAGAATCGCAAGCCCGTCAGATTCAAACCGTGCAGATGGGCGTAGCTGTGCGCCATCACCTCATTGCTCTTTTTCGTGGCCCCGTAAAACGAGAGCGGTCGGCTGGTATCGCTCTCCTCGGTGAAAGGCGTCTGCGCGGCGGCGCCGTAGACACTGCTGGACGAGGCAAAAACCAGGTGCTTCGGCGGGGTGGCGCGGGCGGCTTCCAGGATATTGAAGAAGCCGACGAGATTGCTTTGCACGTAAGCGGCCGGGTTCTGGACGCTGTACCTCACATTGGCCTGCGCGCCCAAATGGACGACGTAGTCGGGGCGCACCTGCGCCCAAAGCCCCTTGAGCTTCTCCAAATCGGCGAAATCCAATTGGACGAATCGGAATTTCTCCGTCGCGGCGAGCTGCTCCAACCGGGCACGTTTAAGCGCGACCGGGTAGTAGTCGTTGAGACTGTCGATCCCGATCACGTCGCATCTCCGCGACTCGGAGAGACGGCGGGCGACATGGTAACCGATGAAACCGGCGGCACCGGTCACGAGCACTTTCATTGAGCGCGATTTACGGCAAACACCCCGCACCGGCTAGCGGAAAAACGTTTCGCATCCTCATATCGATACGTTTTCGGGGAAGTTTGCGTTCATTTTTGCATCATCTTGTAAACTTCCGCTTGCCGGGAGAAAAGTAGCCCTACTATCTTGCTCTCCGTTTGTACCCACACATGTTCACACCATGAAGATCAAAGCCTATCTCAAGCCGCATTGCGGCTGGTCCAACGGTGTCAGGGCGATCATGCGCAAGTACAGTCTGTCCTTTGAGGACATCGACATCATCAACAACCGCTCCTATTACGCGGAAATGGTGCAGAAGTCCGGCCAGCCCCTCTCCCCCTGTGTCGAGATCGACGGCGTCATGCTCGCCGACATCTCGGGCGAGGAGGTTGAAAACTACCTGCTTTCCAACCAGCTGGTCTCGCCGACCGGTCGCTCTGCGGGGACGACCACCAACGCCGGTTGTTCCGACGAAGAACACGCCAAAATGGCAACTAAAACGATCCGCTTCTTCTAATCGCGACCGCTCTCCCGCAACTTTCTTCGGGCCGGCTTCGCGAGATTCGCGCACCGGCCCTTTTTTTGCCTAAATACCGGCTGCCGGGAGCAATCCCACTCGCCTTCGGCCCGCTTGAGGCTCTCTTTCCGACGACTTTCCCGACATGAATAGCAGCACCGACAACGCCCACGAGACCCGCCCTCAGCCCACCGGGTTGCCTAAGAAGCAAGGTCTCTACGATCCCTGGTTCGAGCATGACGCCTGTGGCGTCGGCTTTGTAGTGGATATCAAGGGGCGTAAATCGCACAAGATTGTCCAAGACGGGCTGCAGGTCCTCCGCAATCTCGATCACCGCGGAGCGAGCGGCGCGGAAATCAACACGGGCGACGGTGCCGGCATCCTGATTCAGATGCCCGACGCGTTTTTCCGGGATGCGTGTAAAAATTCGCGCTTCTCGCTGCCTCCGGCTGGCGAATACGGCTGCGGTTTGGTTTTCCTCCCGCGCAATCCGACCGTCCGCCGAAAAATCGAGGAGCGGTTCGAACAGGTCGTCCAATCCGAGGGCCAGATCTATCTCGGTTGGCGGACCGTTCCCACGAACAGCGCCTCGTTGGGAGACACCGCCCTCTCCTGCGAGCCGTTCATGCGGCAAGTTTTCATCGGCCGCGGTCCCGAGGTGACCGACGACGCCACTTTCGAGCGGAAACTCTACATCATCCGCAAGCGGGCGTACACCGACATCCGGACCTCGACGCTCTCGGGTGCCGAATCCTGGTACGTCGCGAGTCTTTCTCTTAAGACGTTAGTCTACAAGGGTATGCTGACGACCGAACAGGTCGATCACTACTTCCCGGACCTGAAGCACCCTTTGATGGATTCCGCCATCGCGCTGGTCCACTCGCGCTTTAGCACGAACACGTTTCCAAGCTGGGAGCGCGCCCACCCGTACCGCTACTTGGCGCACAACGGCGAAATCAACACGCTCCGGGGCAACATCAATTGGATGCACGCCCGTGAGGCGTTGTTCGAGAGCGAGCTTTTCGGCGACGATATCAAGAAGATCCTCCCGATCATCAATCCGAACGGGAGCGACTCCTCCATGTTCGACAACACCCTTGAGCTGCTGGTGCTCGCGGGGCGGCCATTGTCGCATGCGATGATGATGATGATTCCCGAACCGTGGTCCTACCACGAGTCGATGGAGGACGATCGTCGCGCCTTCTATCATTACCACTCCTGCTTGATGGAGCCATGGGATGGCCCGGCGGCGATCGCCTTCACGGACGGTAAGCAGATGGGCGCCATCCTCGACCGCAACGGTCTGCGTCCTTCCCGGTATTACATCACCAAGGACGGCGTCGTGATCATGGCTTCCGAAGCCGGGGTCCTCGACATTCCACCCGAGGATGTGGTCACCAAGGGTCGGCTCCAACCCGGACGCATGTTCCTGGTCGACACCGAACAGGGCCGCATTATCGAGGACGAAGAGATCAAGCGCGAGGTCTGCACCGCGCAACCGTACCGCAAGTGGCTCGACGAACACCTTGTCAAACTCGAGGACCTGCCCGAAGCCCCGAAGATCGAATCGCCCGATCACGAGACGCTCCTGCAACGTCAGATCGCCTTCGGCTACACGAATGAAGACGAGCGCCTGTTGCTCACGCCCATGGCGCGCGACGGAGTCGAAGCGATCGGTTCGATGGGCAATGACGCCGCCTTGGCCGTTCTTTCGAACCGGCCGCGCTTGCTCTACGATTATTTCAAGCAGCTCTTCGCGCAGGTCACCAACCCGCCGATCGATTGTATCCGCGAGGAAATCATCACCTCCGCCGAGACTCGCCTGGGTTCGGAAGGCAACCTCCTCAATCCCCAGCCGACGGCCTGCCGACGGGTGGAATTGAAGTGGCCGATCCTGACCAACGAGGAATTCGCCAAGATCCGGCGCACGCACCTCCCGGGGCTGCGCGTGGGCGTGCTGCCCATCCTCTTCCGCGTCACTCGCGGCGAGAAGGGCCTCGCGAAGTCGATGGAAGAACTCTCGATCATGGCGCGGCGGATGATCGAGGAAGAGGAAAACAATGTCCTCGTCCTCAGCGACCGGGGTGTCACCCACGAGTACGCGCCCATCCCGGCCCTGCTCGCAGTGGCGGGATTGCATCACTACCTGATTCGGGAAGGCCTGCGCACACGGGTCAGCCTGGTGCTCGAAACCGGCGAAGCGCGCGAAGTGCATCACTTCTCCCTCCTCATCGGCTTCGGATGTAGCGCGATCAATCCTTACACCGCCTTCGAGACGATCGACGATATGATCCGTGAGGGTCATCTCACCAACATCGATCACCAAACCGCCTGCAAAAACTTCGTCAAAGCCGGTTCCAAGGGCGTCATCAAGGTCATGTCCAAGATGGGCATCTCGGCGATCCAGAGCTATCGCGGTGCCCAGGTCTTCGAAGCGCTCGGCCTCAAACAGGACGTCATCGATCATTATTTCACGTGGACCCCGTCGCGGATCGGCGGCATCGGTCTCGACGTCATCGCCCAGGAAGTGCTGATCCGCCATCGCGCCGCGTATTCGAACCGCTCCAACAATGGCCACGTCCTTCCCAGCGGCGGTCTTTATCAGTGGCGGTCCAATGGAGAGGCGCATCTCTTCACCCCGGAATCGGTCCATAAGCTCCAAAAGGCCGTCCGCACCGGAAATATTTCGGTCTACAAGGAATACGCCAGGCTGATCGACGATCAGTCCAAGGCACTCTGCACCCTGCGTAGTCTGCTGACTTTCAAAGGGGGAACCTCGATTCCGATCGAGGAAGTCGAACCCGTCGAGGCGATCATGAAGCGCTTTAAGACGGGAGCGATGTCGTACGGCTCCATCTCCAAGGAAGCGCACGAGACCTTGGCCATCGCCATGAACCGGATCGGCGGCAAGTCGAACACCGGAGAGGGCGGCGAGGATCCCGAACGCTACCGGCCCATGGACAATGGCGATTCCAAGAACTCCGCGATCAAGCAGGTCGCTTCGGGTCGCTTCGGCGTGACCAGCGAGTACCTGGTGAGCGCAAAGGAAATCCAGATCAAAATGGCGCAGGGCGCAAAGCCCGGCGAGGGCGGCCAATTGCCCGGCACCAAGGTTTATCCTTGGGTCGCCAAGACTCGTCACACCACCGCCGGCGTGGGTCTGATCTCGCCGCCGCCGCACCATGACATCTATTCGATCGAGGATTTGGCCGAATTGATTCACGACCTGAAGAACGCCAACCGCGAAGCGCGGATCAGCGTGAAGCTCGTCGCCGAAGTCGGCGTCGGCACGATCGCCGCCGGCGTGGCGAAAGCGCACGCGGACGTCGTGCTCATTTCGGGCTACGACGGCGGGACCGGAGCCTCTCCGCAGACCTCCCTGCAGCATGCGGGTCTTCCGTGGGAGCTCGGCCTGGCCGAGACCCACCAGACTCTCGTGCTCAACAATCTGCGGTCGCGCATCGCGGTCGAAACGGACGGTCAGCTGAAGACGGGACGCGATGTCGTCGTCGCCGCCCTCCTCGGCGCCGAGGAATTCGGCTTCGCGACCGCTCCGTTGGTCGCGACCGGCTGCATCATGATGCGTGTTTGCCATCTGAATACGTGTCCGACCGGCGTCGCCACGCAGGATCCCCGGCTCCGGGCGAAATACACCGGCAAACCCGAGCACGTCGTGAATTTCATGACGTTCGTCGCGCAGGACATGCGGGAAATCATGGCCAAGCTCGGCTTCCGCACGATCGAAGAAATGATCGGACGGACCGATCGCCTCGAGGCCACCAAGGCCGTCGACCATTGGAAGGCCAAGGGTCTCGACTTCTCGAACATCCTCTACCAGCCGGACGTCGGTCCGGAAGTGGGACGCTTCTGCCAGATCAAGCAGGATCACGGCATTTCCCGCTCCCTCGACGTCACCACCTTGCTCGGCATTTGCGAGCCCGCGATCGCCCGCGGCGAGAAGGTCATCGCCGAACTCCCGATCCGGAACGTCAACCGCGTGGTCGGCACGGTCACCAGCGGCGAGATCACCAAGAAATACGGGGCCAAGGGTCTGCCCGAGGACACGATCCGCATCCACTTCAAGGGATCCGCCGGACAGAGCTTCGGCGCGTTCATGACCCATGGCATGACCTTCACGCTGGAAGGCGACGCGAACGATTACATCGGCAAGGGCCTTTCGGGCGGAAAGATCGTCCTCTTCCCGTCCAAGGTTTCCACCTTCGCCGCCGAGGAAAACATGATCGTCGGCAATGTCGCGCTCTACGGCGCGACCGCGGGCGAGATCTATATCCGCGGCATGGCGGGCGAGCGGTTCGCCGTGCGCAACTCGGGCGTCACCGCCGTCGTCGAGTCGATCGGCGACAACGGCTGCGAATACATGACGGGCGGACGCGTCGTGGTGCTCGGCCGGGCGGGCCGCAACTTCGGCGCCGGCATGTCGGGGGGCATTGGATACGTGCTCGACGAGTCCGGCGATTTCGCCAGACGCATCAACGCCCAGATGGTCGCCGCCGAGAAAGTCGAAAGCGCCAAGGAAGCGGCGGAGCTGCGCGGCACGATCGAAAAACACCTCGAGTACACGAAGAGCGTGCGCGCGGAGAAGATCCTCGCAGCGTGGGATTTCTACCTGCCTCAATTCGTCAAGGTGATGCCGAAGGATTACAAGCGGATGCTCGCCTGTATCGATCGTGCACAATCCCAGGGCTTGACCGGAGACGAGGCCATCATGGCCGCGTTCGAGGAAAATGCCCGCGACACCTCGCGTGTCGGCGGAAACTAACCCCCAGCCTCCTCAGCCTTTCAGCTTCTACTTCCCATGGGAAAGCCAACTGGATTCATCGATTACCTGCGCGAACTGCCGGTCGACCGCGCCCCCTCCGACCGGGTGCGCGACTGGAAAGAGTTCCACCACCACATGGAGGAGAAAAAACTCCGCCAGCAGGGTGCCCGCTGCATGGATTGCGGGATTCCGTTCTGCCATTCGGGCAAAATAATCGGCGGCATGGCCTCGGGCTGTCCGATCAACAACCTCATTCCGGAGTGGAACGACCTCATCTACCGCGGCCTGTGGAAGGAAGCGCTCGATCGTCTGCACAAGACGAACAACTTCCCCGAATTCACCGGCCGGGTGTGCCCCGCTCCGTGCGAGGGGTCCTGCGTTCTCGGGATCACTTCGCCGCCGGTCACGATCAAGAACATCGAGGCCGCGATCGTCGATCGCGGCTGGGACGAGGGTTGGGTGGTTCCCGAGTCGCCCAAGTCACGCACCGGCAAGAAGGTCGCGGTGATCGGCTCGGGCCCGGCGGGACTCTCCGCCGCCGCGCAGCTCAACCGCGCAGGTCACACGGTCACCGTTTTCGAACGGGCCGATCGCCCGGGCGGCCTGCTCATGTACGGCATCCCGAACATGAAACTGGACAAGAAAGAGGTCGTCCTTCGCCGTATCCAGTTGATGGAGAGCGAGGGCATCAAATTCGTCTGCAACGCCAACGTCGGCGAAAACGTCGAACCGCAGATCTTCCTCCGCGAATTCGATGCGACCGTGTTCTGCACCGGAGCGACGCACCCGCGCGATCTCCCGATCGAGGGGCGTGCGCTGAAGGGCGTGCATTTCGCGATGGAGTTCCTGACGGAGAACACCCGGGCCGTGCTCAACGGCGCGAAGTCCGCTCCGATCGAAGCGAAAGGCAAAGACGTGGTGGTGATCGGCGGCGGCGACACCGGCACCGATTGCGTGGGCACTTCCATGCGCCACGGTTGCAAGAGCCTGGTGCAAATCGAAATTCTTCCCAAACCTCCGACCGAACGCGCTGCGGACAACCCGTGGCCCGAATGGCCGAAGACGTATAAACTGGACTACGGACAGGAGGAAGCCGCCGCGAAATTCGGTGCCGACCCGCGCGTCTACCTTACGACGGTGAAAAAGTTCGTCGGAGACGAGCAAGGGCGGGTCAAGGAACTGGTCACCGTCGAAATCAAGTGGGAAAAGAACGACAAAGGTCAGTTTGTCCCGAAGGAAATCCCCGGCACCGAAAAGACCCGCCCTGCACAAGTGGTGCTGCTCGCGATGGGTTTTCTGGGGCCCGAACAACCGCTGCTCAAGGAGATCGGCTTGGAAACGGATCCCCGCTCCAACATCAAGGCCGAGCACGAAAAGTACACCACGAGCTTGAAGGGTGTCTTCGCTGCCGGCGATTGCCGTCGCGGCCAAAGCCTGGTGGTCTGGGCCATCAACGAAGGGCGCGGCGCAGCGCGCGAGTGCGATCGTTATTTGATGGGCTCCACGGAGTTGCCCTAGGCGTTTCCAAGGCGGCCAAGTGGCGGCTCGCGACCCTCGCTCGCCGCTGTTTTCCGCTTCCGGGACGGTTCGCTCCATGCGTCCGTCCCGGTTACTCTTTCCATGCCGTCGAAACCCATTCCAGGTTCCTCCGGCGAGGTCCTGACCTGCCTCCCGTCGCCCTACCTCGCCCACGCGGGGAGCGGTTTGCTTTACTTCCCTCGTTTTCTCGCGAAATGCCGGTACGTCAAAACGCATGGCGCTTTGCCTGCGAGCTACGCCAAAAACTACAAACGCGGGTTGGATCGTTTCCTCTGTCTGCATTTGCAAATCGATCCGGCCGCGGTGGAAAAAGCCGTATTCGAGGCGCAGAACGAGGCGGAGTTGGAAATCGCTCTCAAAGCACTGCTGCCCACGGAGGTCCGCGCGAGTGCTTGGAATCGCGAGCTGGCGCAAAAGGGGTTGACCGAAGCGGGCCAGGAATTTCTTGCCAAGGCACTTACGGCCATGGGCTGCACCGACCGCATCGGGGAAATCAGAACCGTGCCCGATCTCATCGATTTCGACGAAGGACGGATCGAGTAGCGGGGCATTTTCGATCCGGCGTTCCACGGTAGGTGTCTTACGGTTCGCATGTCTCCGAAAGTACACGATCCCGTCTTCGCACACGGCAACCTGCGTGGCCTGTTCGTGTACTCTCGTCGTGACGCGGAGCGGATCTGTGGTATGGTGGCTCTCCTCCCCTATGGTCAAAGGCCAAAAAGTAGTCTGCACGAACGATTCCTTCCCCGCATTGATCCGCGCGCTGTACAAACGGCTGCCGGTCAAGGGCGATACGTATACGATCCGCGAGGTCTTTTTGGGCCGCGAAAAGGTGGTCAAAGGCGGCGACTCTGCGACCGTCGGACTCCTGCTGGTCGAGCTCAACAATCCGCCCGATCCCTTTCATCAGGGGAAACAAGAGTTAGGCTTCTCTTCGGAACGCTTTGCCCCGCTCGAGGAAGTGCCACCCGAGGAAGCGGAGGAAGAGGCGTACGAACTCGTCGGAGCCGGCGCACAGAAGGAAAAATTTCAGCCCTTCCAAGTAGGTAACAACTGAGGTGCGCCGAGCGGGAGCGACCGGCTCGGCGCGAGAATGGCTCTCGGCTATTCGAACATTGCCAGCTCCAGCTTGTTTTTGCCCTTCATTCGAATCCGAATCGCCGCCAGGCTTTCGCGTACGAGATCGCCCATCGAGGCACATTTCTTGAATTCGCTCCGCCCATAATGTTCGGCGAGCGAATCGCGAAGCAGACCGACGTTTTCCATTGGCGCGATCGCGTCGTCCGACATCGCCGCCAGCAACATCGCGAGCCGATCTTCGCTGAGGCTCGCACGCTGCAACATCAGAACTTGTTCTTCCCGCTGATACTGCCGGGCGCTTTCCACGTTGAGGTGCTGAACGCAAAAGAGCGCGAACGGTTGGTTGTCCTTGAAGAACTGCGGGCGATAAAAATTCAACCGACCTTCATAGCTTTGCTGGTCGAAATCCATCGCTCGAATCCGAATTTGCGCGCCTTCGAAATCCGGGGTGACGACCACGACGAAGTTGTAGCTGCGCATATCGCCTAATAGCCGCACAAAACAACGCTCGTTGAATTTGACCAACTCCTTGGCGATGCGGATCGGCCGCAATTCGGGGTTATCCAGCCAGCGCTGCAAAAAAACGTCGCCGGGAAGTCCCGCAATGTGTTCCTCGACCAACGTCGCACCGCAGGTCAGGTAGTTCAAGCGATTCGGCGAAAGCACGTGCTCCAGTTCGAGACCGTAAACGCGCGACGCGTCGGCTCGCTTCACGTAATAATAATCGGCGTTCTCGTTGAAGGCATTGACGATCCGGATTCGAAACGGCGCGGAATTCCCGAACGCGCAAAAATCCACGCGATCCACGTAAAGATGGCGCATGACCGAAAGGTCCCCGTCGACGCGAATCGAGGCATAAACCTGCTTCAGGTCTTCGTTGAGCGCTTCCATTTCCAGGCGGTTGTAGACGACGGACTCCCAAAGCGTCGGTTTTCCATCCGCTCCCGTCAGCGGTGCGGTTTCGGAATAACCGCGCAACCGCTCATAGGTGATGGGGAGGTCGCGCTCTCTCCGATATCGCCGCAGGTAGGTGCGCAGGCTGTCGCCGATCGGGAAACTCGGTTTCTTCAACTGCGGCCGCATAGCGTCCATCCCGTGACCATGGCTACCGAGCCGTCCATGGCAACGTCTCAGACTGGCTGGAGCGCTCGGAGGCCACCACCATTACCCTTCAGCACGCCGGCTGCCTTGGCGGGCACGCCAGGTCACTTGTAACGGGAGGCGCGTCCGAAGTAATTCAGCAGCCAGAGCTCTTTCCACACCCGATAGCGTCCTTCGTAGGTGATCTTGCCGTGATCTTCCCGCTCGGCATGTGGAAAAAGGAAGCCGAGCTCGGTGTTGACCTGCTCCAACTCGCGCTGTTGCAGATTGAGATCGCCCAAAGGATCGGACGTCCAAGGGACAAGCATTTCTTTGGCCCGGGCAATCCGCTGCCGATGCCGCGCAACCAGCTTGCTCAACGAACGACGCCATGGGCTGCGTTCCACCAGCCAGTTTTCGGGATAAAAACCGCCAAACGGCAGAAAAAGATTATCCGTCACATAGCGATATCCGGTCACAGTCTCCGACGACAAGGCATGGCAAACGGCGATTCCGCCGTGAGCTTGCGGGAGAAAAATCACTTGGATCCGCACCTCACCGGCGGAGTCCTGATAGATCGAGGTACGCAGGAAAATACCTCCGCCCATTTCCGCTTTAAGTGCCTGAATCTGCTTGAAGCCGTGCTCGCGAAGCCAGTCGCGAATCTTCAACAGCCGAGGATGGGTCGGCCATTCTTCCCCGCTCGTGTTGACGTGGAACCGGGGAAAAAGAGGGATCGGGCTGACGCTGAGCGCGTGGATCTCCAGCCAGCGATACGCGGTTTCGATCAGGAAATAGATGAGAAAGACGCCGACCACCAAGACCCACAGAGGCCGGTCGACGAACTCGTAATCGTAACAGATTTTCGCTGCGCCAAATGCGACGATTCCCCAGCGCACCCATCGATTGAAGATCGAAATGACCGGTGACGCGAAGCGCTGATTCAACTGCGCCAGCAACCACGCCAGCAGCAACCCCGCTGTAAGGATGTAAATGGCACTCATGGGCTCGAACGTCGGAACGCGGGCATCGTCATCGGTTCGCCCACGTTCGTAAGTCAATCGAACGCTCGCCCGAAGTCCACCCCACGAAAGGTAATTCCCTCGGTTTGCGCTAACTCAGACGCACGGGCATGATCACACAGATAAAGTTCTCCAAAGTCTTGAAGACCCCAGGGCTTACTTCGTCTTTTACCTCGAAAAAGACTTCGTCTTTGGTGAGCGCTTTGAGCGGATCCATCAAGAAGGTCGGATTAAACGCCGCCTGCAGATCCGGACCGCTGTAGCTGATCGCCATCGATTCGTGCGCTTCGCCGAAGTCAGGGCTCTGAGCCATGATTTCCAGCATATTGCTGCTGAGTTTGAGCTTCACCGAATTGGCCTTCTCGCTCGTCACCAAAGCGGCGCGATGAATGCACTGCAGCAGCAACTCGCGCTCGAGTTTGATCCGCTGATGCGTTTCTTTAGGAATAACTTGTTGGTAATTAGGATAGTTACCCTCAACAACCTTGGAATAGAGGTAAATCGAGTCGACCAACCCGCTGCTGTCCTTCTCCGTTCCGATTTGGAACGAACAGCGGCGTTCGCTGAAGTCGATTTTCACTTTTTCGCCTTTGTCGAGCATTCTAAGCAATTCGCCCACGGTCTTAGCCGGCAGAATGATCGCGCCGGCATTTTCCGCGGGGATTTCCAGTTCCTTCGCAATCAAGGCCAAACGACGACCGTCGGTCGCGACGAGCGAAAGTTTGCCGTCGCGGAAATTAAAATACACGCCGTTCAGGATGTAGCGGGTTTCGTCCGAACTTTGGGCGTAGGCCACGCTTTTTAGCATTGAGACGAGTTCCGGCTGATCGACGGTGAAAGACTTCTCCTCTCCGAACTCGGGGAGTGGCGGAAATTCTTCCTTGCCGATGCCCATGATCCGAAAGTTGGACCCGCCGGAAGCGAGTTTGACTTGGTGATTCGGCGACGCGTCGAACGTCACGTCGAGATTGGGCAGCTCCCGTACGATCGTTGCCAGGCGTTTCACCGGCAAGGTCACCGATCCGCCTTCCTTGATCTCGGCCTTGATTTTGCAGCGGATGCCGAGATCGAGGTTCGTCGTGGTCAGCGAAATGAAGTCCTTTTCCGCTTCGATCAGAACGTTGCTCAAAATGGGCATCGTGGTCTTGGAGCCGACGACGTTGAGGACTTGAGCGAGACCGTTACTGAAGTGGTCGCGGTTTATTTTGAATTTCATTGGGGCGCGCAGCGCGTTTACGAGGAAGTTAACAAAGTCTATCTGATACCTAGTTCAATAAGTAATTAAGAGCAGTCTTATTATGGGGTGCGAGAATCATGAATAACTTGTCTCGCCCGGTTCGGATCTCCCCCCAAAACGCGGGTGGCCGCGACCGAAGAAAAACGGTGAAGAACCGACTGGCCTGTCCCGAGAAAAGCCAGGGTTATTCGCACCCGGAAAGTTGCTCGCGTCTCATCGGCAGGTTGTTCACACGCGGTTCCCAAGGGCTCATGCGCTCGATTTCGGGCGCGGGCGGGCGGCGATCCGGCGCACATGACGGACGATTCCAAAGCAGATGTAGCCCAGCATCACCGCGAACAGTCCGACCTCTTTGAAGATCACGATACCGGCCACGGCGATGAGGATGGGGACAAAGGTCGTGATACGTGTCTTGGTTTGGAGATCGACCTGTTTGCCGCTGGGGTAGCGGACCGTGCTGATCATCAACAGTGCGATCAGCGCCATCAGGACAGGCAAAGCAAGCGCCCACCGGTGCAGCTCCCGATCCCCTTCCGCAATGTTCAGGAGGAAAAGGACCAGGCTGGTAACGGTCACGGCGGCGGCCGGGACGGGTAAACCCACGAAGTCTTTGCTGGATTCTTTTTTTTCCCTAAAAAGCAGCGGGTTCGTGATGACGTTAAAACGGGCGAGACGAATGGCTGCGCACAGCAGATAGATGAACGCAAAAAACCAGCCGATCTCCCGAAAAACAGGATAACCTTGGGTGGGAGAGAGAATCAGGAAGAATACGAGGAGAGCCGGCGCCATCCCGAAGGAAATGATGTCGGCGATCGAGTCGAATTCCGCTCCGAAGAGCGACTCGCGGCCACCCATGCGCGCGAGACGTCCATCCAGCATGTCGAACGCGGCAGCCCCGAAGATCAGCCAGATCGCCTGTTTGTAAAGATCGGTAGCCGCTCCGGTGATCACCGCGGTCTGTTTCATCTCGTAGTTCGCTTGGATGCAGCGAATGACCGCCACAAACCCGCAAAAAAGATTTCCCGCCGTCATCAGATTCGGAAGAAAAAAAATCCGGCTGGCCTGGGTCACCGAATAAGGATTTTCGCGGTCGTCTCCACGTAGCTCGCGTTGCTTGGAAGAAGGATCGAAACGTGACGGTTCGTCGGCCATAGGGGAGAAGTTACACCAGTCTGGAACGCGCAGAAACCGCTCGGAAATCGGTTATTTGGTCAAAGACTCCAAATAACGCCAAAATTTCGAATGTTGTTCCGCCAGTTGAGTTTCTGACACTGGAAGTTTATTGCGGAGAAGGAAGTCTTCGAGCGAGTTGTGGTGCAAGATATAAAGCACCAGGATCGCTTCGCCGCGCACTTCGAAATAGAACCGGTGTTCGCCCGCGCGCAGCCGGTACAAGGTGTGTCCCGCTCGCTGAAAACGACCCAAAGGTTCGCGGGGTTTATCGAGATCGGACGCTTTTAGGCTGCCGATCGGCGCGACCGCGGCCAGCTGCGCGAGCTTGTCGAGTTTGTTGAGTTCCGCGATGGCCTGCTCGGAAAAGGTGACTTGGAACATGGAATGGGAGACTAGTACCGCGACCTTCCAACCGTAGGATCCGCCAGAGACGTCAGCCACCCAAGGGGCGAGAGACGGAAGGAGGGCCGATCCATGGATGGACCACTCTGCTTTTCGACCCTCGGGCAGCAATGCTTTTCCAAGCCAGGGTGCATCGTCCGCCCCCCGGATCGCCGGGCAGGCGAAACGCGACCGGAGACGACCGCCAGGCCTTACTTAGGCGGACGACAACATTCGTCGGACTGCACCGAGCAGTTCGTCGCCCGTCATGGGCTTCGGTAAAAACGTGAGGTGCGCCAGTTTTTCGGCGGCGGCGGTTTCTTCTCCGGTCACACCGCTCATAGCGACGATCCTCGCTTGTGGATCGATCCGGCGGAGCTCCTGGATGACTTCGGCTCCTTGAATCCCCGGCATCATCATATCGGTGAGCACGACGCCGATTTCGCTACGGTGTTCGCGGAAGAGCGCCAAACCGTCCGCTCCATCCTGCGCCACCAGCACCCGGTAACCGTAGGCCTCGAGCAAAGCGTGGAGCACCTCGCGGACCCCTTGCTCGTCGTCGATCAGGAGCACCGTTTCGCCGTGCCCTCGAATCCAGCCCGCGTCGGGCGGAGTGGACGTCGCGGCAGCCGCCCGAGAGGAGGTCGCGGGAAAGTGCAGAATGAATTCGGTTCCTTGGCCCAACGAGCTTTCTACCTGGAGGAAACCTCCGTGACCTTTGACGATGCCGAGCACGGTGGAGAGCCCCAGGCCCGTGCCCTCACCCGCGGGTTTGGTGGTGAAGAACGGATCGAAGATGCGATCGATGGACTGCGGAGGGATGCCGCTGCCGGTATCCCTCACCGCGATCAGCACGTGCGGCCCGGGCTGTGCGCCCGGGGTGGCCTGGGCGAGCGTCGTGTCCACAATCGCGTTTCGCGCGCGGATCGTGAGCTGGCCACGGCCGGCAATGGCGTCGCGAGCGTTTATGCCCAGATTCATCAGCACCTGACTCAACTGCGTGGAATTGGCATTGACCGACCACAGGTCGTCCGAAACCTCCGTAACGATCTCGATGCTGCGGGGAAGCGTTTCGCGCAGCAGTGTGACCACGTCGGAAATGACCGACTGGAGCTGGATCTCGCAACGGCTTCCCTCCACCCCACGAGCGAAGGTGAGCACCTGCCGGATCAAGGCGGCGCCATGCCGTGCGCTCGTTTCGACCACGCCGATCAGGCGGCGCAGTTCGGGATCGGCCACCTTGAGCTGGAGAACGCTCACCGACGTTAGAATCGGGGTGAGCACATTGTTCAAATCGTGGGCAATGCCCCCCGCCAAGGTGCCGATTCCATCCAGCCGCTGGGAACGAAGCAGTTGGACTTCGAGTTTTTTCCGCTCGGTAAGGTCGGTGTTGATCGAAAGAATCGATTTGGGCTGGTTCCGATCGTCGCGAACGAGCGTCCAGCGGCTGATAACATGGCGGTGCTCGCCGGAGGGTGTGGCGAGTTGCAACTCCCCGGTCCATGCGCCGGTCGCGTGAAGTTGCCGCAGTGCTTCCGTCAGCAGACCGCGGTTATGAGCGCCGAAAAGATCGTCGAGGCTCCTGGCCGTCTCCGGGTGTTCCGAACCGTGGAGGCAAAACAGTTCCACCGCGCTCCGGTTCGAGTAAGTAATGCGGCCGTGCACGTCGGTCACGCAAATGGCATCGCGGGCCTTGTCGAGGACTTCGGCTTGTTCCCGCAACGCCAGCTCGGTGCGAGCGTGCGCGCGTCGCTCGCGGGCACGTTCCAATGCGCGCTTGATCGCGGGAATCAAGCGTGCCGGGCGGTCTTTGATCACGTAGTCGACCGCGCCGTGTTGCAAGGCCTCGACCGCATGATCTTCGCCGATGGTGCCCGAGAGGAAAAGGAAAGGCGGAGGACTCGCCTGCGCGCACGTGAGCGCGAGCGCATCCATCCCATTGAACGCCGGCAGCGAAAAGTCGGAGAGGACGAGATCGAAGTGCTCGCTGCGGAGAGCCGAAAGAAATTGTGCGCGCGTCTCGACGCGCTCGATCCGACACTGGGGCCACTCCTTCAACAGCTGGATCCCAATCAGCTCGGCATCGACCACGCTGTCTTCCAAATGAAGAAGACTGAGCGACGGGGCGATGGAGTCGGCGGGTGGCATGTCGGCACGCGGAAACGAAAGCACGGGTCGCTCCGAGCTAAAACGAACACCCGAGCGCGCAGGAGTCGGAGGCCGAGGATGCGGCACAGGCTAACATGGTTGAAATTAAGTCGCGCATTGGCTGTAGCGGCAAAGCCCGCCCGCGAAACGAGCGTTTTTTGACCGCGATTTTACATCGAAGGCCGAATACGGGGAGCAAAGGGACCTCCGGGGCGAGTTCCTTTGGTCCTACGAGCCATGCCATGGTACTTCCTTTCTGGACCCGGCGGATAGCTGTCGACGCGATCTCCTTCGATTCCGCGGAAAGAAGGTCTGGGTTACGCCCTTAAAAAAGAAGGCTGGTCGCCTACCCCTAAGCGACCAGCCATTACTTTCTAATTAACCCCAAACTCCCGCTAAGCGGGAGCGAAATAGGAATAGCAGAGTCCATGCCAGCGGCGGCACGGGGATGAAATTGTGCAAAGGTTTTGGGTGCCCACCCGCCATTTTCGCTCAGTTCACGAACATGGCTTCGTTCGTCTGAAAGAGCGCGTGGGCCAATTTCGTCCACGCATCCATCGGGCCTCCGTTCTCGATCGTGGCACCGATCGGCCGTTGGTCGGAACCGCGGCTGCCGGCTTTGGCCATCGACGTTTTCTGGGATCGACGTTCCTCTTTTCGTCGGTCCAGCGCGGATTTCATGCCAGCCGTTTGAGCCACCTCGAGCCCGAGCCCTGCTGGATTGGCGCGGACGTACGAGAGACCCAGTTTTTGTTCTTGGGGAGAGGGCGGGCGTTGAAAAATGGAAAGATAGAGCACGCCCACCCGCGCTTCGTCGGTCGGGAGTGCGGCGAACTCGGGTCGATGCGTGAGTTTACGCGCGGTCTCGATGACCAGCGGACTGTTCATCAGGAACAAAGCCTGCTGGGGGACGGTGGTGTCGAAGCGACGTCCCGAGGGCACGTCGGGGTTCGGGAAGTCGAACTGAGTCAGCAGTTCAGGCGGATTGCGCCGGTCCACATAGAAATAAAGCGCGCGGCGCTTTCCGAATCCATCGCTCGAAGGTGTGACCGGTTTTCCTCCGATCGTCGGCTCGAGTGTGCCCGCGATCGAGAGGAGCGAATCGTAGACCTCCTCGAAATCCAAGCGGCGCAAAGCGGAGCGCCAGAGCAGGCGATTTTCGGGATCCGCCGCGTAGCCGGCCTCGTTGGAGAGGCTCTGCTGTCTATAAGTGCTGCTGAGGACCATCGCACGGTGCAGTTGTTTGATCGAACCCCCGCTTTCGGTGAATGTCGCCGCCAGCCAGTCGAGCAACTCCGGATGGCTGGGAGTGCCTCCCATGTTTCCGAGATCGTCCGGTGTGCCCACAAAGCCGACGCCAAAATGTTGCTGCCAAAGCCGGTTGACCAGCACACGCGCCGTCATCGGATTCTTGGGGTCGGCGATGGCTGCGGCGAGTTCGAGCCGGCCGGATCCCTTCTTCCACGTCACGCGTTTCTTCGGGTCGGGCGAAAGGATTTCCAGAAATCGCCGCGGCACCGTCGCGCCCACGTTCTGGGCCTCGCCGCGTACGAGGATCGGATAGTCTTTCACGGTGGGCGAATCGTACAACGCCTGGGCCCGCGCGGGGGCACCGGGATGCGTCGACTCGAAGGTTGCGATCTCGCGTTGCAGTTGCGTGTCGGCCTTGGCGAGTTCGCGGCGTTTTTGGGGGTCTCGGTTGCGCGCCTTCCGCGCCTCGAGATACTCTTGCTGCAGTTCGGTCGAACGCACCGTGAGGGCCTGACTTTTGGCTATGTAGTCGACGAGGTCCGGGGTCTTCGCGAGCATAGTTTGCAGCGTGGGTCCGCGAAAAACCGACTTCGGCTCGACGGTGTTCGCGAAGACACCGTACAGCGAATAATAGTCCGCCGTGGGGATGGGATCGAATTTGTGGTCGTGGCAGCGTGCGCACGCCACGGTCAGTCCGAGAAACGCTTTCGAGGTAACGTCGATCCGATCGTCGACGATGTCGTTGCGCCGTCCGTCATGCTGGTTGCCGAGCGTGAGAAATCCGAGCGCCGCCAGCGCCCGTTGGTCGGTGGGCGGGTCGAGTTTGGCCGCCTTGGCTTTTTCCGCGGCGTTCTTGAGAAGGAGATCCGCGGCCAGTTGTTCCGTGATGAACTGCCCATAGGGTTTGTCGGTGTTGAACGCATCGATCAGGTAGTCGCGGTAGGTCCAGGCATGAGGAAACCGTGGATCCTCCCGTTTGGCGGGATCCCCCTTGGTGTCCGAGTAGCGGGCCACATCCATCCAGTAGCGAGCCCAGCGCTCGCCGTAGTGCGGGGAGGCGAGGAGACGATCGACCACGGTGGCGAACGCCTGCAGGGACGAATCGTCGAGAAAAGCCCGAATTTCCGCCTCGGTCGGCGGAAGGCCGATCAGATCGAAGGTCACCCGACGGATGAGCGTGCGTTTGTCGGCGAGCGGACTCGGTTTCAGGCCAGCCGCGTCGAGTCGTGCATAGACGAAGGCATCGACGGGAGATTGTATCCAGCCATCGGACGCGAGCGAAGGCACCGCCGGTTTCTTCACCGGCCGGTAGGCCCAGTGGTTCTTTCCCACCCCGCCGTAGGCGGAGCCGCCCGCGGCGAGCGAGGGCGTGCGCGGATCGGCGGCGCCCCGACGTATCCACTCGGTGAAGTCGGCGATCTGCGCGTCGGTCAGTTTGCCGCCATGCTGTGCGGGCGGCATGCGCAACTCCTCGTCGGTGTAACGGATCGCTTGGACGAGAATGCTTTCGTCCGGTTTGCCCGCGACGATGGCAGGACCGGAATTGCCGCCCTGGAGCAGTCCCGCCCGGCTGTCCAACATCAGTCCGCCCTTCACGCGGTCCGCCGTGTGACTGTGGCATTGGTAGCATTGCTCCGAGAGAACGGGACGGATCTTTGCCTCGAAAAACGCAAGATCGGCGGGCGCGAGCGCCGGTTCGGGACTGGCGCCGCGTGCGCTCGTCCAGGAAGCGAGCGCGAGCAAGCCCAAGCCCACCGAATGCAGAACGGAGAGCGCTTTCATGCGAGCACTCCGTTCACCACGTTGCCCGCAACGTCCGTCAATCGGAAGTCGCGACCGTTATAACGGTAGGTGAGTTTTTTGTGATCGAAACCGAGGCAATGGAGGATCGTCGCGTGGAGATCGTGAACATGCACTTTGTCCGAGACCGCAGCCGCTCCGAATTCGTCGGTGGCGCCATGAACCGTCCCGCCTTTGATCCCGCCGCCCGCCATCACGATGCTGAACGCCTTGGCGTTGTGATCGCGACCCGGGTTTTCGCCACCGTTGCGATCTCGGGTGGGTTTCCGCCCGAATTCGCCGCCCCATACTACCAGGGTCGAATCGAGCAACCCGCGCAGTTTGAGGTCGGCCATGAGCGCGGCGAGCGGTTGGTCGATCTCGCCCGCTTTTTCGGAAATGCGTTCTTCGAGATCCTGATGATGGTCCCAGCCGTCGTGCCATACTTGCACGAAACGCACTCCGCGTTCGACGAGTCGTCGGGCGATCAGCAGCTGTTTGGCTTGCTGCGTATGGCCGTAGGCGGCGCGGACATCGGCGGGTTCTTTGTCGATATCGAACGCGTCGGTCGCCTCGGCCTGCATGCGAAACGCGATCTCATACGTCTCGAGGCGGGATTCCAACGCGGCATCGCGCGAGAAATTTTTCGCGTGGATTTCGTTGAGCCGATGCACGAAGTCGAGTTGGCGCCGTTGCTCGGTCTTCGAGACGTATGCGTTGCGGATGTTCTGAATCATCTGCTGCACGTTCGGCGCCATCGTATTGACGCTGGTGCCCTGATAAACGCCCGGTAGGAACGCCGCGCCGTACGTGGTCGAGCCGCCGGTGGGGACGCGATTGCCGCGCAGCGAAATGAAGCCGGGCAGGTTTCGATTCTCCGTCCCGAGACCGTACACCGCCCACGAACCCAGGCTGGGTTTGGTGATGCGGATCGATCCGGTGTTCATGAAAACCGTCGCGACATCGTGCGCGGGAATGTCCGTGTACATGGAGCGGATCACCGCCATGTCGTCGACATGCTGGGCCGTTTTGGAGAAGAGTTCGCTGACTTCCGTGCCGGCTTTTCCATAACGTTGGAATTTAAAAGGCGAGGCCATGGCGACACCTCCATCCGTCCCGATCGTCTTGCCGTCCATTTTGGTCAACGCCGTCTTCGGATCCCAAGTATCTACATGTGACGGAGCGCCTTGCGCGAAAATATGGATCACCGACTTCGCCTTTCCGGGAAAATGCGGCGCCTTCGGCAACAAAGGGCCGCCCGCGCCGCTGGCCGTGACCGGGCCGGGAGAGGCTGCAACGGCGTCCAGCGGATCCAGCAGCGTGGCTAAACCGAGGGCACCCAGGCCCATGCCCATCCGACTGAGGAATTGACGACGGTTGAGGAGGTAATCCTCCATGTTCGTCGAGACACCGGTGCAGGACGCGTGCGAAGAATGCGAGGGGTTTGGGGAGGACATGGATAGAGGCGGGACGGAGTTGCCTTAAAGACGAGCTAAGGCACCCCCCGGTTTCCTCGGACATGGGAAAACTCCGAGGACCGGAGGCAGGTTACAGCGTATCCGGGAAAGCAAACCCTGCACCGAACGGGTCATTCGCCAGCCGGAACCGCGGACGCAAGGGCGTTTATCAACGTCCGGACTTAAACACCGCGATCAACTTTTGCGCGGCAGAGGGTTTGAAAGCCGCCATGTCGAAATCGTTTTCTAAAATGGCGTTGTAACCCTCGAGGTAGGTGGCGCCCTCCGCGTTCAGGTCGTAAAACCCCATCGTCCATTCCGGGAAATCCCGCTGAGCGATGGTCTTCTCGAACATGCGGATGACACCGCGGTGGCGTTTGTCGCGCTCGATGATCGCGTAAAGGGCATCGACCTCGGTCTTTTCGCCCTCGAGTACTTGCAGGACGCTTCCCTCCTTGTAAAGCAGCATGCCGGTGATGCCCCGGCGAAGATTGTTTGCGCGGCTTTTGAGCAGGATGCCCGCAATGTCGTCGGGACTCAGTAAGGAGGGCGTCGAACTGAAATAGGCGATCTGAATCATGGACACGTCAGGGAAGTCCCACCGCGAGATGGTCTGGCGAAGCGTTGGGCCAGCGTTGACCGCAAGGAAGCGTCAAAGTTTCCGGATTCTTTTCGGCACCCAAACGCGGGGCCATGCGGTCCGCCCTCGCCGGCAAAGAAGTCCGCGTGCGCGACCGTGCCGGCAACGGCTTTGTCTTTCGCGCGAGCTCAAGCGCCCGTCGCGCATAGAAACGAGCCGTGCGAGCGTCCATATATGCAGACGCCTCCGCATTAGCTGCGGCATCGTGTACCGCTGGCCATTCGGCCGCAAGAAAAGTGAAATTGGATTTCACGCGCTCTACGTTGACAGAAATCCGTAAACTTTGCCTTTCGGCAAGTCCTTCATCTGGCGGAAAAACTCCGTCTCGGTGATCTTGGTTGGCCAGTCGAGAGCGATGCGCAAGAGGAAGCCTTGGTTCTTCGCCAGGCGCTGCGCCGTGACGGCCCGAAGGCCGATAAGATAGTTCAGATCTCGGATCAGTGCTTTGTAAGGATTGCCTACTCCGTAGAACTGGCGCGTGCGCTCGATCGGCACCGCCAGCGTCATCTCCTCTTCTTCCAGCAAAAGCGTGAGCAACTGGACGTGCCGGCCGGACAGCGCGCGTTTTCGCGGCGAGGTGAGCCGCCCGAAAAGATCGGTCATCGTATTGCGGAAAAGCGCCTTAGTGACCTGCAGACGAATTTCCTCGAACAAGCGGCGGCACTGGGCCTCCACTCCTTTTAATGGGAACTTCAGAAACGGCGTGAGATTGTGCCATGCGGCGCGCGTTTCGTTCAGCGCCGTGAGGTAGGCTGTTTTGTGTTCATAGTAGTAATTCGACATCGCGATGAAGAGCGTGTCCCGCAGGCCGATACGCTGGAGCATGATCGCTTCGAGCGCGCGAGCCGTGCGTCCGTTGACGTCGAGAAACGGATGCATTGCCGCAAAATGATAGTGAAGCGCGAGCGCCTGGATAAGCGGATCGTGGGCGCGGAAGGCGGTCCGCGCCGCAGCGGCGAGCCCATTCGATGCGGCCTTGCCATCGTCGCCTCCTTCGCAGCCGCGGTGCCGGGACGCGCCAAACGTCACGTTCTGATCGCGCCCGCGCCACTGCCCGGGCGCGCAGTGATCGTCGTCGCAATTGCTTACCAGCCGCCAGTGCACATCGCAGATCAGCGCGACCTCCATCGGACGGTCGGACGGGAGCTGCGCGATCCAGCGATAGGTGAGCACGGCGGCGGCCGCCTGCTTCTGCGATCGGGTTTCGAGTTGCGCCGGCGTCTCGCGCATTGCGGCTCCCAGCTCCTTCTCGGTGGATTCCGCCCCCTCGATTCGCGACGTGCCGGCGACTTCGCGCTTCAATTGCACCTTCTGCAACTCGCCCGCCCAACTCCGCTGATAAGGCATCTGGGTCAATGCGAGCATCGCCGCCTTTGCCGCCATCAGCTCGTCGAAAACCGAGAGTCGATCATAGTCGATCCAATCCCGCGGTAACATACAATCATAGGCGCACTCAAGGGCTCTTTCGTTTTCAGGCCAAGGACAATCTACAGATAGGTAAAACCCTAGAAATGAGAGTAAAGCGTTTCAGGTTCTGGTTGGAAAAATGGAACGATAACCGGTTTCATTTCCCATCCGTTTCCTTGAGAACGCCTCGACAGGAATCAGAGTTCTCGACGCGTGGTCGAGGTCGTCATGAAACCGGAAACCAGGTTTGGAGAGTTTTCCGTAGGCGGCGAAAGGCGGGATCTGAGCAACGGCGAAGACTGAACCTGCCGGCCAGTTCTTCATACAAAGCCGAAGAGCGCGGCGTATTCAGTTCCTTAAGCACTAACTCCAAGGCTTCTTTCGGCCGGAGAGGCTTGTGGTGATCGTCAAAAACGAAGCCACGCGTGCTCAGCCACTGCCGGATGGGTTCGGCTTTATTCCATAGCAGGAGCGTTTGGAGAGAATTTTCCGCTCCCCACATCCAGACGTCCAATTCCGGCTCGATCACCAAGGCTTTGCCCTCGGCACCCCATACCTCTCGCAGCCGCGCGTCGAGTTCCGTTTCCAGATGGAGTGCCGTAGCTGAAGAACCGCAGCCTTCCTTGTCGAGCACCACCAGCCCTCGGCGGGAGGTTGGGCGTCTTATACTCAATAAATCTGGACCATTTTTCCGAACGCCTCCGTCGCGTCCTGGGTGGACAAAAAACTCCACCGTTATAGGGCGAATGCCCATGGCCTCGGGACGACTCAGCGCGCCGCGGAGGGCGAAGTGCATGTTTTTGTCCGCCACAACCAAGACTAAATCTTTCATGGCGGCTTCAGCTGAGAATTCCGGATGCGAACAGCAGTCCCAAATCCGGCTCGCCTTCCCGCCAATCTCGCAGTGCCGGGTGCCTGTCCCCAGCGACGATATCGGTCGCTCCATCGGCGTCCTTCGCGAAACAGAGGATTTGAGCGGGAGACAGGAGGTTTAGGGCGACGGGGCTGTGCGTGGCAATGAGCACTTGGCCGCCGTAAATTGAGGACAGGGACTGGAGGACGGTTTCCAACGCTCGCGGGTGTACGCCGTTTTCCGGTTCCTCGATGAGGAAGGTCCCGTCGATGGCCGGCAAATAGGCGGGAATCGTCAGCGCGAGCAGACGCAATGTGCCATCCGAAGCGAGCCAGGAGGGCACCGCCGCTCCGTTGCTGTAGTGAATCACAAGATAGCTATGGCGGTCTTCGGGTCGTTCGACGGTCGCGACGTCGTCGATGTCTGCCAGAGCTGTGCGCACGTGCTTCAACCAGGCGGCAAAGCGTTGCTTGTCCTTGCGCAGCTCTGCGACCACCCACGGCAGATTGGAACCATCCGTCCGAAACCGACGATGCAGTCCGGGAGGGCTGGGCTTTTGGATGATCTGGCTGTTCAGCACGAAGGGTTGCACTCCCTGTTCGAGGTAGGTGCGAAACCAACTACTCACTGGAAAACTTTCGGTATCGGCGGGCAGATTGGCCAAAGCCGATCGCGAGCGACCCAACTTGAAGGAAGGATTGTAGGTCTTTCGCTTTCCTTCGTTGTAATAGTTGTCATTGCCGCCTGGAGCCTTCTTCACCGCCACTTTGCGCCCGCGGCCGGGGCGGCTGATCAGATCGGGCATCGTCGCTTGGGGAGCGGGGAAAAGTTCTACCTGTTTGGCAGTCGCGGCCTTTTCGTGGCGGACGATCCAAAGTGTCTCGTGATTGATTCCAACCTCACCGTCCACTATCCCCACTTCAATTTCGTAGCGCACGCGGTCGGACTCATTGAGCGAGTCTGACATCGTCGCTCGCACGGCCGCAGGAATCTGCGCCTCCACCGCCAATTGAAACGCGTCTCCCTGTCCCATCCAGAGCAATTTTTCGAATGTGGCGCTACGGTCCTGGACAACGGTGGCGATTTCGCCCCGCTTGCGCATAATGTCACTGAGGAACCCCACCACATCCAAAAAGGTGGTTTTACCGCTGGCGTTGGGGCCGACCAAAGCCTGGAACGGGCCCAGCATTTGGTCGACGGCTTTCAGGCTGCGATAGGCCCGGGTTTGAATCCGTGTAAACATGTTTACAAGGGGTGACAGCCCGGCGAAAAACTACAACTCTCCGCGAAAGGCGCGGTGCTGGAGGGTGGCGAAGAGCGCGTCCAGCTCAATCAGCGACGCGCGGTGCGCCGTTTTCAGGCGTTCCACCGCCGTCACCCGCTGGGCGAATTCGCGCTGCTCCTCGACGGGGAGAAGTGGAAGGGGGAAAGACCGTAGGTCGCCGAGCGAAACAAACTTCTGCGTTCCGCCGCGATTCTTCTGGCTAAGGATGTTATCAAAGTAGTGGCAACTCGGGAGATGCCGAATGAGGACGGGCGAAGGTGAAGTTGAGGTGAACTTGATCAGCGCGACGTTCTTGATGGCGAAGTGGTCCTACATCTCCGAAGCAGATTACGAGCAAATCAATCGCCGTTCAAAGGTGTGTTTCCCACGTATCGGCGGGCGGCTCTCGCCGGCACGGAAGTCCGCGTGCGCGACCGCTCCGGCAACCGCTTTGTCTTTCGCGCGGCGGACGAAAAAGCCGTGAGCCTGGCCGATGCGATGGGCGACCTGCTTGGCTCTGTCCAAACCGGTCAGCGCAAGAAGTCGCTCGCTGGCTACGGCCGTGATTGACGCCATTCTCGACGCCGGCCTGCTGGTCGGCTCCCTCGATCGGGACGACCAGTGGCACGCATGGGCATCGAAGCAGTTCACGGTGATTCGCCAGCCGGCGCTCACGTGCGACGCGGTGATCTCGGAGGCGTGTTTTTTGCTTCGCGGGACTCCAGATTCGCGGGGAAAGATTTTCGCTTTGATCGAACGCGGCATCTTGCGCGTGGTGCCCATTCTGCCCGACGAGTCGCCCGCGGTGAGGACGCTGCTCGCCCGCTACGGCCAACGGATGGACTACGCCGACGCGTGCCTCGTTCGCCTGTCTGAACTGCATCGGGAACATACGATCGTGACGACCGACACCGAGGATTTCCGCATCTATCGGCGGTTCGGACGGCAGGCGCTTCCCTTACGGATGCCGTAACGTCGCGCGGACCGCGATGTTCATTCGCCGGTCGCGAAAACGTCGACCTCGTGCGCCGGGTCGTCGGCGAATTCGGTCGATTCAAAACAGCACGTTCGCGATGAACTGACCAACGTGCTCCGGGCAACGAGATTGACGATGAGGTCGAAATTATCGTGGGTAATACCCGGTTCGGCGGTGATCCCTTCGCGTTTCATCCAAACACGCGGTCGTCGTCCGGTGTTTCCCGATCGCGACGATGAGATCGGGTTTTCCGTCCTCCACCGGCACCACGAAACTGAATCGGCCCTCGTTTTCTCCAACCAATTCGCCACCCTGTACTCATGTCACTGACACCTGCAACCGCTGAGATTCCGGTCGCGACCGACCCCCATGGGGTTGTCCGCGTGGGCGGGACTCGCGTCACGTTGGACAGTGTTGTCGGAGCCTTTCGCGCCGGCGCTACGGCGGAAGAAATTGCGCAGCAGTTCCCGGCCTTGGCACTTGCGGACATTTATCAGGTGATCGCTTATTTTCTGCATCGCACGGCTGGAGTGGAATCGTATCTCGCCGTTCGGGAAAAAGCGGCAAAGACGCTGCGGGGCGAAATTGAGAGTCGCTTCGATCCGCGCGGGATTCGTGCCCGGCTGCTTGCTCGCCGGCCCGTAAAAGCAAGCTGAGGCCATGCTTCGCCTACTGGCGGACGAAAACCTGAACCATGATTTGATCCGGGGCGTGTTGCGACGCATGCCGTCCTTGGACTTGGTGCGGGTGCAGGAAGTGGAATTGCGCGAGGAAGAGGATCCCGGCGTCCTCGAATGGGCAGCGCGTGAAGGTCGCATCGTCTTGACGCACGACGTGAACACGATGCCGGCATTTGCCTTCGAACGAGTCCGCCGGACTCAGGGCATGCCAGGCATGTTCGTCGTGGGCCAACAGGCCGCGCTTGCCCGCGTGATCGACGACATCCTCCCCATCGCCGAATGGGGTGACGGTCGCGAATACGACGGTCAGGTCGTTTACTTGCCGCTCCAATGACGCAAGGACCACCGTTCAAGACTTCTTCGTTGGACTACGTTGGCCGCGAAACGTTGCTGGTTCCGCCTCATCGCGCGCAATCCACATGACGATCTGCTTTCTCTTGAGGTCGCGAATAGGCAGTACGATCACGGTGTCTCGGCTAACTGCCTCGCCAAGATTTTTGCGCCGCTTCGTGGCATCGGATGCCAGCAGGCTGGCCAGAATCTTCTCCCCAAGCGGGAAGCGCTCCCAGGGGAGAAAGCCGCAGGACTTCCCAGAACGGAACGGTTCTCCAGGAGAGAGGAGGAGATCGTTCGAAAACTCCGGCTATATCGACGCCAACTCTGCCGCTCGATGAATACCGGCACGAATACGCTGATAGGTGCCACACCGACAAATGTTCCCGGACATGGCTGCATCGATGTCCTTGTCGCTCGGCTTGGGCAGCTTGGCGAGGAGCGCCGCGGCACTCATGATCTGACCGGCGTGGCAGTACCCGCATTGCACCACGTCGTTTTCAATCCAAGCCTCCTGCAGCGGGTGCAGATCGCGTCCGGAGGTCGCGGCGAGGCCTTCAATCGTAACGATTTTTTTGCCCGCCAGCGTCGAGACTGGGATCGAACAGGAGCGAACGGCTTCGCCGTCGATATGAAGCGTACAGGCACCGCACAACGCCATGCCGCAGCCAAACTTGGTGCCGACAAGACCGAGGTGGTCGCGCAAAACCCAGAGAAGCGGAGTTTTGGGATCGACGTTCACTTTGTGGGAGGCGCCGTTGACGGTGAGGGAGATCATGAGGAGAGGGGAGCGCTTGAACTCGGATCGGAAAGAAAAATCGGGCAGCGGCGGGCGAAATGGCCCTGGGGTCGATCCATTCGCGAACGATCGGGAAAAGATGGCCGGAGGAAGGGTGGATGCGATGAGAGGTCGGTGATGAACGTGGCTACCCGGATCGCCCTAGCTGAAAACTATCTTGAATGAAGAGAGACGGAAGGCAAGGGGCAGACCGCCGGGACGTCGAGAGCGGGAGTTTCTGTAACGCCTCGTCGCCGCGCGCGCGGTCGAGCACCGCCATCGGCTAGCCCACGGTGTACGGCCGAGATAGAGCCGGAGGAACGGGTCGACGCCGACCTTGGTCTTCATCGCCGCGTTGAGGGCGGCGATCTGCGCGGTATAGATGCCGGCATCCCGCGAGTCGACCTGAGCGATGGATAACACGGGCGCGGGCGGCGCGAAGAACATGTGGTCGTGCTTTTTTTTCGACCGCTGGCACGAGGGCGGGGGTTTTACCGCGCTGGTTTGAGCGGCGTGAAAGGCTTCAACGGTGGGCGACCCTTGGCCGCCGTCAGTTCATCGAAGGCGACTTGCTGCAGGGCGACGGCTTGAGCCGCGGACATCCCGAGTTCGAAGGCGGCCCGCTCACCTTTGCCCAGCGAACGCGGGTCAAGTCCGGTCAGGTCGCCAAAAATCATGAGTGCTTCCAGATAGTAACCGTAGGTGCTCGCGTGGTAGTGATCGTGGGTCCACAGGCTGACTTTGCCAAAGTCGATTCCGTCGTAGGGGTTGGGATCGGCGATGCCGGTTTTCATCGCGCGATTCCACGCCTGGCCGACCGGAATCACCCCGCGGATCGCGGGCGAGCCGGCGGCGGCGAGATTGTAGGCCGCCCGCACGTCGAGAGCCATCTGTTCGATCGGTTTGCCATGCCAATGTCCCGTTTTCGGGTAGGTTTGGTCGGCCCGCGACCACGTGGCCACGAGTCGAATATCCACCTGCGGATTATTGCTCCGCAGCAACTCCGCGAGTTGTCCGGCCGACCGGACGAGCAGATCGGGATTGCCGGGTTTGCCCTTGTCGAGGGTGCTGTAGCCCAGCGTCACGACGTAGTCCCACGGGCGGCCGATGACGGCGGCTTTGTTTTCGACGTGGTAGTCGAAATTTTTCCCCGGAGCGGTCTCGAGGCTCACCGCGAATTCGCGCTCCGCTTGCACGGTGAAGGCCTTGAAGAGCGCGGGTACCCCGCCGATGCCCTCGCCGTTGAGATCGGTCACGGTATGGGGGCGGAAAAAGCGAACGGGGGAGCCGGAGCCAAACATGAAGCTATTGCCGATAAAAACGACGCTGGGGACGACCGACGGCGATTTCGCGGCGACGGACGGTGTGTCGGCACCGTGCGCGCGGACGCTGCCCGCAAACGCCACCGCCAACATCAGCCACCTCGGCAGAGCCAGCAGCGGGAAATATTTTTCGATCGGAGAGAAAAAATTCATTTTGAGTCGATTTTTATCGCGCGACGGCCACGCGAAACAAGCCCGTCATTTTGGCTGCGCCCAGACGGGGACGCTCTGCGGATCGAACTTCATGATCCGCGGCAGCAGCCACTGGGAGAATACCGCGATCACGACGACGCCAATGAGATTGAGCACGAGTCCGATCTTCGCCATCTCGGCGATCCGCACGCGCCGGCTGGAGAACACGATGGCGTTGGGCGGGGTCGCGACCGGCAGCATAAAGGCCATCGAAGCGGAAACCGTGCAGGGAATCATCAGGATCAATGGGTGGATGTTCTCCGCCACCGCCCAG
>Ga0105044_10000355_pt1 | contig 55317 bp, 50 predicted proteins | sample MAT01_FD_78092 | JGI IMG/M metagenome (GOLD analysis project Ga0105044, IMG submission 78092) | Freshwater microbial communities from Lake Fryxell liftoff mats and glacier meltwater in Antarctica - MAT-01 | ecosystem: Environmental > Aquatic > Freshwater > Ice > Liftoff microbial mat | place...
ACCTCTTTGACTTCCACCATCGTGACCTCGCGATACGCCATCCCACCTCCCCTCGACTGGACCCCAGGTCCTGGTCGCCGGGAGGATGGCAGCTATGAGCGTCACGTGATCGGCCCGGGGGGGCATGCTTCTGAACATCTCACCCCTCACAGGGGTCCCATGCTTCTGAAAACTGACAAGAAGGGCGACGCCGCCGGCGGCGACGACCGGGCGAGCCTCGACATCGAGCGATTCTAAGGGGGCACGATCACCCGCGGCGCCGGCGTCATTCGATCGGCTGGGTGGGGTCGATCAACAACCAACACCCGGCGGCGAAGAGATAGCAGACGGCGATCGACAGCAGCGACGGCGTCCAGCTGCCGGTGCGCTCGAGGGTCACCCCCACCACCACCGGACTGAGCGCGCCGCCGAGATTGCCGAACATGTTCATGGTGCCGGTGACCACGCCGGCGTGGCCGCCGCCGATCTCCAGGCACACCGCCCAGGCCGGACTGACGCCGAGCGCCGCCAGCCCGGCGGCGGCGGCGAGGCACAGCGCCGCGCCGACGCCGGTCTCGCTGCCGATGGCGGCGACGATGGCGACGGCGGCGAGCGGCAGGCCGATCAGTCCCGGCGCGCGGCGCCCGGCGCGCACGCCCCAGCGGCGCGACAGGACGTCGCTCGCCCAGCCGCCCACCAGGACGCCGGCGGCGATGCTGAGCAGCGGCAGGGCGGCGAGCCAGCCCACCTGGTGCAGGTCGAAGCCGCGCGCACGCAGCAGGTAGGTCGGCAACCAGGTGAGGTAGAAGTACCAGCCGTAGATCGCGAAGGCGTACATGGCGCAGATTGCCAGCATGTTCGGCGCCCGCATCAGTCGGCGCCAGGGTACGCCGCCGTGCGGCGCCGGCACGGCGCTGCCGATGAGCGCCAGTTCGGCCGCGTTGACGGCGTGGTGATGGTGCGGGTCGTCGCGGAACCACCAGAACCACGCCGCCGCCCAGACGATGCCGACCAGGCCGAAGAGCATGAAGGTGTGGCGCCAGTGCATCCACTCCAGCAGCGCCACCACCAGCGGCTGGGTCAGCGCGCCGCCGAGCGCGCCGGCCATCAGCGTCAGCCCGAAGGCGCGGCCGCGCTCGCGCACCGGCAGCCAGCGCGCGTAGGCTCGCGCCATGCTCGGGAAGGCGCCGGCCTCGCCGACGCCGAACAGGAAGCGCACGCCGACCAGGGCGGCGAAGCTGCCGACCAGGCCGGTGGCGGCGGTCATGGCGGACCACCAGACGACGATGCGCGTCAGCATCAGCCGGGCGCCGAAGCGGTCGGCCAGCCAGCCGCTCGGTACCTCGAAGAGCGCGTAGGCGAGGGTGAAGGCACTGAAGACGTAGCCCATGTGCAGGTCGCTGATGCCGAGATCCGCCTTCATCGCCGGCGCCGCCATCGAGATGCAGACGCGGTCGAGGTAGGCGATCGCGGTCAGCAGCAGCGTGAAGGCGAGCACCGAGTGCCGGGCGCGCGACGGGGGCATCGGCAAGGGGTTACAGAAATCCGCGCCGGATGTGGAGGTCGCGGCAGGGGCGTTGCGATGCGCATCCGCGCCGGCTTCCTTGCCATTGGCGCCCACCCGTGCGCGTCACTGGCGCGGAGGAGATCACGATGATCGGATACGTCACCATCGGCAGCAGCGACCTCGACCGTGCCTGTGCGTTCTATGACCAACTGTTGGGCGTGGTCGGCGCCCGTCAGCTCATGGGCATGGAGCGCATCAAGTTCTACGGCACGGGCCCTGGGACGCCGATGCTCGCCGTGTGCACGCCCTACGACGGCACGCCGCACCAGACCGGCAACGGCAACATGGTCGCCATTCCGGGCGGCTCGCGCGAGGGCGTCGACAAGCTGTACGCCAAGGCGATGGCGCTCGGCGCCACCGACGAGGGGGCACCGGGCGAGCGCATGCCCATCTTCTACGGCGCCTACGTCCGCGACCTCGACGGCAACAAGCTCTGCTTCTTCGACATGAAGGTCGGCTGAGACAGCGCGGCGGGGCGGGTCCGACGACTCGCTCCGCCGGCCGCCGGGCCGGGCCGCGGGGCTTGAGTCCAGCCGCCTCGGTTTGCGAAGGGTAGCTGCATGCTCGACACCTTGATTCGCAATGGCACGGTGGTGGACGGAACCGGCGCCGCCGGCGTCCGCGCCGACGTCGGCGTGCTCGACGGCCGCATCGTCTCGCTCGGGCGCACGGCCGAGCCGGCGGCGCGCACGATCGATGCCGACGGCCTGGTCGTCGCGCCGGGGTTCATCGATCCGCACACGCACTACGACGCGCAGTTGTTCTGGGACCCGTTCGCCAGTCCCTCGAACCTGCACGGCGTCACCACCGTCATCGGCGGCAACTGCGGCTTCACGCTCGCGCCGCTCGGCGCCGCCGACGCCGACTACGTGCGCCGACTGATGTCCAAGGTCGAGGGCATGCCGCTGACGGCGTTGGAGACCGGCATCGATTGGACCTGGTCGACGTTCGCCGAGTACCTCGAGCGGCTCGACGGCCACATCGGCGTCAACGCCGGCTTCCTCGTCGGCCACTGCGCCCTGCGCCGCACCGTCATGGGGGAGGGCGCGGTCGGCGGGCCGGCGACCCTGGAGCAGACGCTGGCCATGGTGCGCCTGCTCGACCAGTCCCTGGCCGCCGGCGGCCTCGGCTTCTCGTCGTCGCAGGCCTTCACGCACGTCGACGGCGACAACAGCCCGGTGCCGTCGCGATTCGCGACGCGCGAGGAGACGCTGGCGCTGGCGGCGGCCGTGCGGCGTCATCCCGGCACGACGCTCGAGTTCATCATCGACGGCTGCCTGAACCAGTTCCAGGACAGCGAGGTCGGCCTGATGATCGCGATGTCGCTGGCCGCCAACCGGCCGCTGAACTGGAACGTCATGCAGGTCAGCGCCCGCAACCGCGCCCGCTACGAGCATCAGCTCTCCGCCGGGACACGGGCGAAGGCCGCCGGCGCGAAGATCGTCGCGCTGACCATGCCGACGCTGGTCGGCCTGAAGATGAGCTTCCTCGAACACTGCGCATTGAATTCGATTCCCGAGTGGGGGCCGACCCTGGGCCTGCCGGTGCCCGAACGCATCCGCGCCCTGCAGGACCCCGCCGTGCGTGAGCGCATGCGCGAGGGCGGCCGACGTCCGGAGGCGGGCGTCTTCGGCGGCCTGGCCAAGGGCGAGCGCTTCCAGATCGGCGAGACGTTCGCGCCGGCCAACCGCGCCTTCGCCGGGCGCACGGTGGCGGATATCGCGGCGGAGATCGGCCGCACGCCGTTCGACACGCTGTTCGACATCGTCGTCGCCGACGAGCTGCGGACCGCCCTGTGGCCGCTGCCGACCGACGACGACGTCGACTCGTGGAAGCTGCGCGTCGAGGTGTGGCGCGACGAACGCGCGATGATCGGCGGCTCCGACGCGGGCGCCCATCTCGATCGCATGTGCGGATCCGGCTACCCCACCGGCCTGCTCGGCGAGGTGGTGCGCGAGCGCCAGCTCCTGCCGCTTGAGGAGGCCGTCCACATGCTGACCGGGGCGCCGGCCGCGCTCTTCGGGCTGCACGACCGTGGCCGGGTCGCGCCCGGCATGTGCGCCGATCTGGTCCTCTTCGACCCGCGCAGCGTCGGCACCGGCCCGATCCACACCCGCGCCGACCTGCCCGGCGGCTCCGAGCGGATGTTCGCCGCCGCGACCGGCGTCGCGCGCGTGCTGGTCAATGGCCGCGACATCGTCGTCGACGGCAACGCCACCGGGGATCTGCCCGGCCGCGTGCTGCGCTCCGGGCGCGACACGCAGACGGTGAGCGTCCCCGGCGGGTGAGGGTTGGCAGGGACCGGCTCCGGGACCGGGCCGGCCGCGGGCGGCCGGCGGACCCGCGGCGCGTGTGTTGAACGCCCCGGATCCATACTCTAACCCTACTGGATGATGACCGGCGCCGACGTCCGTAGCAGCTTCCTCGACTTCTTCCGTGCCCGCGGCCACGAGGTCGTGCGCAGCGCGCCGATCGTTCCCAGCAACGACCCGACGCTGCTGTTCACCAACGCCGGCATGGTGCAGTTCAAGAACGTCTTCCTCGGCCAGGAGACGCGCGCGAACCGGCGCGCCGCCAGCGCCCAGAAGTGCCTGCGCCTGAGCGGCAAGCACAACGACCTCGAGGAGGTCGGACGCGACACGTACCACCACACGCTGTTCGAAATGCTCGGCAACTGGTCGTTCGGCGAGTACTACAAGCAGGAGGCCATCGCCTGGGCCTGGGAGCTGCTCACCGCGGTCTGGAAGCTGCCCAAGGACAAGCTCTGGGCGACCGTCTATCGCACCGACGACGAAGCCGAGGCGCTGTGGACGCGCGACACCGACATCACGCCCAGCCAGATCCTCCGCTTCGACGAGAAGGACAACTTCTGGGAGATGGGCGAGACGGGACCCTGCGGCCCGTGCTCGGAGATCCACATCGACCGCGGCGCCGCCGCCTGCGACAAGCAACACGTCGCCGGCCACCAGTGCGCCGTCAACGTCGGCTGCTCGCGGTACATCGAACTGTGGAACCTGGTGTTCATCCAGTACGAGCGCCAGGCGGACGGCTCGCTGGTGGAGCTCAAGGCCAAGCATGTCGACACCGGCATGGGTCTCGAGCGCGTCACCGCCGTGCTGCAGAACGTCCCGTCGAACTACGACACCGACCTCTTCCGCCGCCTCATCACCTTCACCGAGCAGGCGGCGGACGTGCGGTACGGCGACAACGATCAGCAGGATCTCGCCATGCGCGTCATCGCCGACCACAGCCGGGCCCTGACGTGCATGATCGCCGACGGCGTGACGCCGTCGAACGACGGCCGCGGCTACGTGCTGCGCCGCATCCTGCGCCGCGCCGCCCGCCACGCGCGCGTGCTCGGCTTCGAGGAGCCGTTCCTGTGGCGCATGGCCGAGCCGGTGCAGGCGGTCATGGGCGACGCCTATGCGGAGCTGCGCGAGCGGCGCTCCCACATCGAGGACGTCGTGCGCGGCGAGGAGGAGCGCTTCGCCGAGACGCTCGACCGCGGCCTGGCGCTGCTGCACGAGGAGCGCGCCGCGCTCGAGCTCGCCAAACGCACCGTCCTGCCTGGCGCCATGGCGTTCAAGCTCTACGATACCTTCGGCTTCCCGGTCGACATGACCGAGGACATCCTGCGCGACCATGGCATGACCGTCGACCAGGATGGCTTCCAGGCGGCGATGCGGGCGCAGAAGGCGCGCGGCCGGCAGGCGCGCAAGGCGGCCGGCGAGGGCGTCATCGTCGGCAGCAACGCCTCGTCGCGCTTCGCCGGCGATCGCGTCGCCGAGCTCGAGTCGACGATCGCCGCGCTCTCGGTCGACGGCGAGGAACGCCGCGAGGTGCGCGGCGGCGACACGGTGCACCTCGTCGCCGACGAGACGCCTTTCTACGGGGAATCGGGCGGCCAGGTCGGCGATCGCGGCGTCATCGAGACGGCCGACGGCGGGCTGGTCGAGATCGTCGACACGCTGCGGCCGCGCGCCGACCTGACGGTGCACGTCGGCACGGTCGTGCGCGGCGCGCTGCGCGTCGGCGAGCGCGCCCGCCTGCGCCTCGACGCGTCCCGGCGCGAGGCGACGCGTCTGAATCACTCGGTAACCCACATCCTGCACGCCGCGCTGCGCCGCGCGCTCGGCGCGCAGGTGCGCCAGGCCGGCTCGCTGGTGGCGCCCGAACGGCTGCGCTTCGATTTCAGTCAGCCGACGCCGATCGACGCGGCCACCCTGGCGCGCATCGAGGACGAGGTGAACGCGCACATCCGCGAGAACGTCGCGGTGACGCAGGAGGAGATGGCCTACGACGACGCCATCAAGGCCGGCGCCCTGGCCTTCTTCGGCGACAAATACGGCGACCGCGTGCGCGTCGTGCGCATGGGCGACTTCTCCACCGAGCTGTGCGGCGGCACGCACGTGCAGCGCACCGGCGATATCGGCCTGTTCAAGCTGCGCGGCGAGAGCGGCGTCGCCGCCGGCACCCGCCGCATCGAAGCCGTCACCGGTGTCGGCGCCCTGGCGTGGGTGCGCGGCGCCGAGCAGGCGCTGCGCACGGTGGGCGAGCTGGTGCGCGGCAACGAGGACGAAGTCGCCGAGCGCGTCGAGCGCCTGCTGGCGCAGCAGAAGCACCTCGAGCGCCAGCTGCAGCAGTTGCAGCGCCAGGTGGCGGGCAGCCAGAGCGGCGACCTGCTGGCGCAGGTGCGGACGGTCAATGGGCGCAAGATCCTCGCCTGCCGCGTCGACGAGGGCGATCCGAAGCGCCTGCTCGAGCTCGCCGATCAGCTGCGCGAGCGCCTCGGTTCCGGCGTCGTCGTGCTCGCCGGCGAACACGACGGCCAGGTGCGCCTGCTGGCGGCGGTGACCAAGGATCTCGCCGGGCAGGTGCATGCCGGTAAGCTGGTCGGCGCCATCGCGCCGCTGGTCGGCGGCAAGGGCGGCGGGCGGCCCGAGCTGGCGCAGGCCGGCGGCACCGAGCCGTCGCAGATCGACGCCGCCCTGGCGCGGGCGGTGGAGCTGGTGTCGGCGTGAGCGGCGTGACCGGGCCGGCGGACGCGGCGGGCAGCGTCGAGATCCAGTTCGAAGACCACCACCGCTTCCACGAGCTGCTCGGCCAACACGACGAGCACCTCAAGACGGTCGAGCGCATCCTCGGGGTGCGCATCGGGCTCGGCGACCGTACGCTCATCATCAGCGGCGACGCCGTCTCGCGCGAGCTCGCGGCGCGCGTGCTGACGGAGCTCTACGGGCTGATCGAGCGCGACTACCCGATCTACGCCAGCGACGTCGACTACGCGGTGCGCATCCTCAGCCGCGACCGCCACGCGAAGCTCAAGGACATCTTTCTCGACTCGATCTACATCACCGCGCACAAGCGCGTCGTGACGCCGAAGAGCGTCGCCCAGAAGGCCTACATCGACGCCATCCGCCATCACGACATCGTCTTCGGCGTCGGCCCCGCCGGTACCGGCAAGACCTACCTGGCCATGGCCATGGCGGTGGCGGCGCTGATGCGCGACAGCTTCCAGCGCATGATCCTCACCCGCCCGGCGGTCGAGGCGGGCGAGAAACTCGGCTTTCTGCCCGGCGATCTCGCCGAGAAGGTGAACCCGTACCTGCGACCGCTCTACGACGCGCTGCACGACATGGTGGATTTCGAGCGCGCCCAGAAGATGCTCGAGAAGGGCGCCATCGAAGTGGCGCCGCTGGCGTTCATGCGCGGCCGGACGCTGAACGACTCGTTCGTCATCCTCGACGAGGCACAGAATACGACGCCCGAGCAGATGAAGATGTTCCTGACCCGCCTTGGCTACGGTTCCAAGGCGGTGATCACCGGCGACGTGACGCAGATCGACCTGCCGTCGGGCAAGCCCTCCGGGCTCAAGCACGCGGTGCGCATCCTGCAGGGCATCGACGGCATCCGTTTCTGCGGCTTCGACGAGCGCGACGTCGTGCGCCACCCCCTGGTGCGCGACATCATCACCGCGTACGACAAGGCCGAGGCGCCGGTGGACGGCGCGGCGAGCGCCGCGCCGTCATCTGATGATGCGGCGCGGCGCTAGCCGCGCCCTGCAGGCATGACAGTGTCCGTCGCCTCCCGCCGCCGCCGCATCGGCGTCCGCGCCGCGGCGGTGCGGCGCGATGCGGCGCGCTGCCTGGCGCTGCTCGACTGCGACGGCGAGCTCAGCGTCGCGCTGGTCGCCGATGCCGAGATGCACGCCCTCAACCGCGATTGGCGCGGCAAGGACCGGCCGACCGACGTGCTCGCCTTCGCCCTGCGCGAGGGCGCCGACGCCGAGGTGCACGCCGGCGTGCTCGGCGACGTCGTCATCTCCCTCGACACCGCCGCCCGCCAGGCCGCCGCCCGCGGCGCCGCCCCCGCGGACGAGGTGCGCGTGCTGCTCGTGCACGGCATCCTGCACCTGCTCGGCTACGATCACGAACGCTCGCCGGCCGAGGCACGCCGCATGTTCGCCCGGCAGCGCGCGCTGCTGCGGGGGTTGGCCGACTGACAACAGATACCCTCCTCCGGGCACGCGTACGCGAGGGGCAACGGAGCGACCCGCGGGCGGCTGGAGGCTTGCATTTCGCGACGCGGCCGTCGTCTCATCGCCGGTCTGTGGTCTCGGACCCGCGTGCCTGTGGCACTTCTCCTGCTCCCACTCGCGCTTGGGCAGGCGCCTCTCGGATCCCGGACCGCGCCGGTGCCTCGACGCCAAGTGTCGAGCAGGTGCGACTCGGTGGCAACAGCCCGGAAGACCTGACGCCTGTCGGCGAACGTGCCGCGCGGGCTGTGGCGCGGTAACAGAAGCGCCGAGGGCACCCTGCGGGCCGTCGAGCGGGCGGCGATTGCAACGCGGACGGACGGGTGACGATCGAGGAACTGGTGACCGGCGGCGCCATCGCGCAAAGCCGGCGACCCGCCGCCGATTGCGAGTCCCTCGCCGCCGACGGGGGCGCCGACGTCTCCATCGACGAGGTGATCGCCGCCGTACGGTCCTCAATCGACGGCTGCGCCTGACGCCGCCGTCGTTGACGCAACGATGCGAACGAGCGATCATCCGGTCATCGGATGCTTGCATCATGATGCGGCATCGACTAGGTCGGGGTCATGCGCACGACGATCGATCTCGACCGGCCGCTGCTTGAGCGGGCCAAGCGGCGCGCCCAGCGGCGCGGCCAGACGCTCAGCCAGTTGGTCCGCGAAGCGGTCGGCGCGTATCTGAGCGGCGCGGCGGCCGCCGCCGACGACCCGTTCGAGTTGCTCGTCTGCGGCGAACCCGGCGGCCACGCGCCGACGCCGGCCGAGATGGTCGCGGCGCTCGAGGCGGATGATGCCCGTCTCGCCCCGCCGCGAGCCCCGGATGCTGACGCCTGACGTCAACGTCCTGATCTACGCGCACCGGGCCGAATCGCCCGACCACGAGCGCTACGCCGCCTGGCTGGCCGGGTTGGCCCAGCAGCGTGAGGCGTTCGCCCTGTCCGACGTCGCCTGCACCGGCTTCGTCCGGGTCGTCACGCATCCGCGTCTGTGGCGGTCGGCGACGCCGTCGCCGCAGGCGCTGGAGTTCATCGAGCGCCTGCGGCGGCGGCGCGCCTGCCGGCTGCTCGCCGCGAGCGCCGCCACCTGGGCGACATTCGCGCAACTGGTCGCCGCCACCGACGCGCGCGGCAAGCTCGTCGCCGACGCCTGGCTCGCCGCGCTGGCGATCGAGAACGGCTGCACGCTCGCGACCTGCGACAGCGACTTCGCCCGCTTCCCCGGCCTGCGCTGGGTGCACCCGCTGCAGCCGGCCTGAGCGCGCCCGCCACGCGTCGATCGTCGCCCCCGGGGTTGCGCGAGGTTGCAGCATCCGGAGCATAGGGGGACATTTCGCAGGAGGATCCCATGTTCCGTATCGCACGTCTCATCGCCCTCGCCCTGCTGTTCGTCCCCCCCGGCCTGGCCGCCGCGTCGACCTGGAAGATCGACCCGGCGCATTCCGCCGCCCACTTCGCCGTCAAGCACCTGGTGGTCTCCACCGTGCGCGGCGACATGGGGCCGGTGTCCGGCACCGTCGTGCTCGACGAGGCGGACCCGACCAAGTCGACGGTCACCGCCAGTGTCGACGCCACCGCCATCAACACCCGCGACGCCAAGCGCGACGAGCACCTGCGCGGCCCCGACTTCCTCGACACCGCCAAGCACCCGACCGTCACCTTCACCTCGAGCAAGATCGAGAAGGTCGCCGACGGCCAGTACAAGGTCAGCGGCGATCTCACCCTGCGCGGCGTCACCAAGCCAGTGGTGCTGACCGTCGAGGGCTCGCTGACGCCGGTGCGGGATCCGTTCGGCAACACCAAGCTCGGCGGCAGCGCCACGACACGCATCGATCGGCAGGACTTCGGCATCGCGTGGAGCAAGGCGCTCGACGCCGGCGGCCTGGTGGTCGGCAACACGGTGGACATCACCATCGACCTCGAGCTGACGAAACAGTAGGCTCGGTGGATGGTATCGCCAATCGAGCTCACCGAACTGAAAGACCGCTGCGCCGCGCTGCGGGAACGCCTCGAGGCGTTCGGGAGGTATCTTTGACCTGCCGGCCCGCGAGGCGCGCATCCAGGAGCTCGACGTCATCGCGTCGGACCCGGAGTTCTGGAACCAGCCGGAGAAGGCGCAGGCCCTCACCCGCGAACGCGCCCAGCTGATCGCCCCGCTCGACGTCCTGCGCAAGCAGTTGGCGGCCATCGACGAGGCCGCCCTGTACCTGGAGATCGCCGCCGAGGGCGACGCCGAATCGGTCCCCGAGGCCGAGGCGACCATTGCCGCCATCGAGGCCGCACTGCATCAGATGGACCTGCAGCGGCTGCTCGGTGGCGAGGACGATTTCGGCAACGCCATCGTCCAGTTACAGGCCGGCGCCGGCGGCACCGAGGCGCAGGACTGGGCCGAGATGCTACTGCGCCAGTACCTGCGCTGGTGCGAGCGGCACGGCTACAAGACCGAGCTGGTCGACATCCAGCCCGGCGAGGGCGCCGGCATCAAGAGCGCGTCGTTCACCGTCGAGGGGCCCTACGCCTTCGGCTACCTGAAGGCCGAGATCGGCGTGCATCGCCTGGTGCGCATCTCGCCCTTCGACGCCAACGCGCGCCGCCAGACGTCGTTCGCCTCGATGTTCGTGTACCCGGAAGTCGACGATGTCGTCGAGGTGGAGATCGACGAGAAGGACCTGCGCATCGACACCTACCGCTCGAGCGGCGCCGGCGGCCAGCACGTCAACAAGACCGACTCCGCCGTGCGCCTCACCCATCTGCCGTCCGGTATCGTCGTCGCCTGCCAGAACGAGCGCTCGCAGCACAAGAACAAAGCCACCGCCTTCAAGATCCTGCGCGCCCGGCTGCACGAGCTCGAGAAGCAGAAGCAGCAGGCGCAGCTCGACCTGCTGCACAAAACCAAGAAGGACATCGCCTTCGGCAGCCAGATCCGCTCCTACGTCCTCCACCCCTACCGCATGGTGAAGGACCATCGCACCGGCAAGGAGGTCGGCAACGCCGACGCGGTGCTCGACGGCGATCTCGACCCGTTCATCGAGGAGTACCTCCAGCAGACCGCCGCCGGCCCGGCGAACTGAAGGCCCTGCACACGAAGGAACGGAGAAACGGAGGTGCGTGCTGCCGAATCCGCCCTCGCCGTTGCTCCGCGTCTCCGGGTGAGGTCTTTTTTGTTTTCGCCCCTTCTTCGCTCGTGCTAAGGGCTGCGCGCCGATGCGGGAGTCGATCCATGCCTACTTGCTCGAGCGGCCGTCGGGGGCGACGGCGCGGGAGCTGCTCGACCTGGTGTTCACGCGACCGGGGGCGGACCGCGAGTTCGGGCCGCGCTTCCTGCAGGCGCTGCTCGGCGTCGACCCGCGCTTCTGCTTCGCCGCCGAGCGCCAGCGCTGGATGGCCACCGCGCACACGGCGTTGGCGCGGCCGTTGGAGGAGGCGACCTGGGTGGTGGTCGATCTCGAGACCACCGGCGGCGCGCCGGATCGCGGCCACGGCATCATCGAGATCGGGGCGTTGAAGGTCGTCGGCGGGCGCGTCGTCGACCGCTTCGCCGAACTCATCCAGCCCGGTCGCCGTCTGCCGTCGTTCATCACCGGGCTGACCGGCATCACCGACGCGATGCTCGCCGATCGCCCGCGCATCGACGTCGTCCTGCCGCGCTTCCTCGCCTTCGCCGAGGGCGCCGTGCTGGTGGCGCACAACGCCCCCTTCGACCTCGGCTTCCTGAACGCGGCCCGGCTCGCCCTCGACGGGCGCGTCTTCGACCAGCCGCATGTCTGTACGCTACGCCTGGCGCGCCGGCTCTTGCCGGAACTGCGGCGCAAGTCGCTCGACGCCCTCGGTGGCCACTTCGGGATCGTCCTGGCCGATCGGCACCGCGCCATCGGCGACGCGCAGATCACCGTCGAGGTCCTGTTTCAGCTCGCCGAGCTGGCGCGGCGGCGCGGCGTGTTGCGCGTTGGTGAGCTGCTCGACCTGCAGCACAGCGCCAGCGACGGGCGTCGCTTCGTCTGCGCCCTGCCGCGGGCGCGCGTCGCCGCGCTGCCGCGCGCCTCGGGTATCTATCGCTTCTACGACACCGAGCGCCGCCTACTGTACATCGGCAAGGCAAAGGACCTGCGCCAGCGCGTCGGCAGCTATGTCACCAACGCGGCGACGCACCGCGGCAAGGTGCTCGACCTGATCCGCCACATCCACGACGTCGAGGTCGAGGTGGCGGGCTCGGAACTCGAGGCCTCGCTGCGCGAGGCCGAGGAGATCCGCGCCTGCAAGCCGCCATACAACCGCATGAGCAAGCATCTGCCGCAGATCGCCTTCCTCAAGCTCACCCTCAGCGATCCGTTCCCGCGCCTGGCCGTCGTCAGCCGGCTCAGCGGGCGCAACGGGCGCTACTTCGGACCGTTCCGCAGCCGTGCCTCGGCGGTCGAGGCGCAGACTCTCCTGGCGCGGTTGTTCCACCTGCGCACCTGCACCGGGCGCCTGGCGCCATCGGTGGAGATCTCGCCCTGCCTGCAGGGGCAGATCGGCGCCTGCACGGCGCCGTGCGCGGCGCGCGTCGACCGCCCGGCCTATGCGCAGCAGGTGGCCGCGGCGGCGCGCTTCTTCGACGGCGAGGGCGGCGCCGCGCAGCGCGAGCTCGAGCGGCGCCGCGACGAGCACAGCGCCGCGCAGCGCTTCGAGGCGGCGGCGCGGCTGCAGCGCGATCTCGAGCTGGTGCGGCGCATGCGGCGGCGGCAACGGACGATGAGCTGGATCGTCGGGCGGCAGCACTTCGTCGTCATGCAGCCGGCGGCGGACGGCGGCCGGGCGCTCCTCTACGGGGTCGCGCACGGGCGGCTGGTGGCGCGCACGGCGGCCGTCCGCGCCGCCGACCTGGAGGCGTTCGCGCAGCGCCTGCAGGGCGAGCTGACGCTGCCCGGCACGCGCGAGCTGGCGCCGCAGGACGTCGACGGCACGATCATCCTGGCCGCCTGGCTGCGCAGCCGCGGCGAGGCGGACGGCTATGTCTTCCGCCTGCGCGAGGAGGTGCCGGTGTCGGCGCAGCTGGCGGAGTGGTCGGCGGCGCTACAGAGCATCACCTCCCGCACCGCAGTGCCCCCTGAAGGGCCCTCCCCCGTGAGCGCCTGTTGAATGGGGCCTCGGCGACCTGACGCCACAGCTGCCCTCGGGGAGGCGCCGGCCAAAAAAATGGGGCGGATCCTGAAGGATCCGCCCCGTGGTGCTGCGTGAGGGGTGCGCGCTAGCGCCGTTGCGCCCGCACCGGCGTGCGCGCCAGGGTGCGGCGCCGACCGGCCCACAGCGCCAGCGGCAGCATGGCGGCAATGAGCAGGTTGCCGCTGGCGGGTTCACCGCTTCCCGTCTGGCAGCCGCCGCTCGAGCTGGTGGCGACGCAGACCGGGCTGCCGTTGCTGTTGACGCACTTCAGGCCCGACGCGCAGGGGTTCGGGCTGCACGGGTTGGTGGATACCGTCGGAATGCGCGTCGGGGTGCGCGGCGGCGTCGGCGTGCCGCCGGAGACACACATGCCGATGCCCTCGGCGCAGTGCTGAGTGGACGAACAGGCGGACACCGAACAGCAGACGTCGTTGACGCAGAAGCCGCTGTTGCAGTCGCTGCCGATCGAGCACAGCTCGCCGGTCGGTGCCGGCGTCGACCGCAGCGTGCGCGTCGGCGTCGGCGTCGGGGTTCCACTCGACGGCGTTCCGGACGTCACGGGTGTTGCCGTCGCGCCTTCGACTGTGCAGCGCCCATCGGGGTTGCAGAACTCGTTGCTGCGGCACGCGCGGTCACAACAGATCAAATCGAAGGTGTCGCAGACGTTCGACGCGCATTCGTCGTCGAACTCGCAATCCTCTCCCAGGCCGGTCAGCGGGCTGCAGACACCGCTGTCGTCGCAGAAGCCGTTGGTGCAGGCCTCACGGCAGCACACGCCGTTCGGGCTGCAGAAGCGCGAGCCGCACTCGCTCGCCGCGTCGCAGGGTTCACCATCCTCGAGCAGCGGGATGCAGGTGCCCTCGAAGCCCGGCTCCGTGCAGGAACCGCCTTCGCACGACTCGTCGCAGCAGACGTTGTCGACACAGAACGAGCCCTCGATCTCGCAGTCCGTCGCGTCCTCGCACTCCTCGCGCCCGGTCGACTGCGGAATGCAGACGCCCTCGCGCCCGGGCACGTTGCAGACCTCGTTCGGCTCGCATTGCGACGCGCAGCAGACGCCGTTGGTGCAGCGCGACGACAGGCACTCCTCGCCGACCAGGCACGCCTCGCCGTTGGCGATGGCGCCGGGCGAGGAGACGTTGACGAACGCCTGCAGGCTGAGGCTGCGCTGGTTAGCGATGGCGATGTCGACCTTGCCGTCGCCGCTGATGTCGCCGCTGGTCATCGATTGCGGCGCTTTGCCGATGGTGAACACCGGCCCCGGCACGAAGGCGCCGTCGCCGCGGCCGCCGAAGATCTGCATCGCGTCGGCGAGGTTGGTCGACGTGCCGCGCGAGCGCGGGTCGGTGAGCGTGACGGCGATGTCGATCTGCCCGTTGGTGTCGTAGTCGCCGGAGGTCATGGTCAGGCCCTTGCAGGGCTGGCCGTTGGTGAAGAACGGGCACGGGATGGGAATGCTCACCGGCGGCAGCAGCGCGCCGTTGGCCTGGGTGACATAGACGTCCAGTTCGCTGCTGCCGATGCCGGACGGCCGGTTGAGGGTCGCCAGGTCGGGACTGCCGTCGTTGGTGAGATCGGCGACGATCAGATCGGTCGGATTCTCACCGGCGGTGTACTGCAACGGCGTGTCGAACTCGGGGAAAGTCTGTTGCACGCCCTTGAACAGCACCACGGCAATGTCCTTCACGCGTGGGCCGCCGAGGTTGAGGGTGATGATGTCGGGCTTGCCGTCGCGGTTCATGTCCGCGGCGCGGATGTCCTCGGGCCCCTGGCCGGGCACGAAATCGCCACCGCGGCGGAAGCGCGGCGGCGTGCCATTGTCGTTGAGCAGAATGAAGACCTTGTTGTCGCGACGGTCGGCCACCGCCAGGTCCAGTCCGCCGACCTGGTCCCAGTTGGCCACCGCCACCGAGACCGGATTACGGCTCTGCGGCACCAGCACCAGGTACGGTTCGAGATACGTGCCGTCGCCGCGTCCGAGCAGCACCCAGATGCCCTTGGCGGCCTGGTCGGCCACCACGACGTCGAGGCGATTGTCGCGGTTGAGGTCGCCCAGGGCGACGCCGCGCAGCGTGTCGCCGACCCGCTCGACGCGCGCCGGCGCGAAGTTCGACGGCGTGTTGGCGGCAAGGAAGGTGTTGACCTCCTTGCTGTTCGGGCTGACGACCACCACGTCGGCGCGGCCGTCGTTGTTGAGGTCACCGCTGACCATGTAGCTCGGCTTCGGCGAGACGCTGGTCAGCTCGGTGCCGACGAAGTTGATGCCGGCGACCGCCGCGTGGGCGGTGAGCAGGGCGGACAGCAGCGCGGCAAACGCAAGGCGGTGGCGAACCATGCAGAACTCCCTCATGACGGTGACGATTTGGGCCGGAACGCAACGACTCCGGGCGGGGTGCGACGAATCCAAGACTCTCTGCGCACGGCGAGTTTGTCAAACGAATTCTCGCACCGCACGCTTGCGGGAGTGCCAACTGCCACAAGGGCTTTCGGCCCTGTGCGCGACCTGGAACCCTGGCAGGCGGATCAGCGCGAGGCTTGCATTGTTGCCACACAGCAGGGGCGCGCTGGCGAAATCCCTGGCGCCGTTGCCACTCCCCGCGCGCGCCTCCGGGCGTCAGCCCGCCGCGGTCGGCGGCGCGACGCTCTCCACCTCGAACCCCATCTCCTCGACCATGCGCTGCGCCTCCTGGAACGCCTGGCCCGGAGTGGTCAGGTAGCCGTCGACGAAGATCGAGTTGGCGGCATGCAGCGCCAGCGGGCGGAACCAGCCGAGGTTGCCCTCGCCGCCGCCGGCCATGCGGATCTCGGCGGCCGGATTGGTGAGGCGGAAAAGGCACAGCGCGCGCAGGCAGTCGGTCGGCGTCAGTTCGCGTTTGCCGGCGAACGGCGTGCCCTCGATGGGGATGAGGAAGTTGACCGGCAGCGAGTCGACCTGCAGATCGCGCAGGGCGAAGGCGAGGTCGATGACGTCCTCGTCGGTTTCGCCCATGCCGAGGATGCCGCCACAGCAGGTCGAGAGCCCGGCGCGGCGAACGTTCTCGACGGTGCGGACGCGGTCCGCGTAGGTGTGGGTGGTGCAGATGGCGGCGTGATGGCGGGCGCTGGTGTTGAGATTGTGGTTGACGAAGTCGATGCCGGCGGCCTTGAGCGCGCGCGCCTGGTCCTCCTCCATCAGGCCGGCCGACACGCACAGCTCAATCTGCGGCTGCTCGGCCTTGATGCGGCGGGCGGCGGCGCAGAAGCGGTCGATGTCGTTGGCACTCGGGCCGCGGCCACTGGTGACCATGCAGAAGCGCCGCGCGCCGGCGTCGGCGGCGCGGCGCGAGCCGGCCAGCAACTCGTCGACCGAGTCGAGGCGGTAACGCGGGATGTCGGCCTCCGAGACCGCCGACTGCGAGCAGTAATGGCAATCCTCCGGGCACAGTCCGCTGCGGGCGTTGCGCAGCTGGCACAGTTTGACGCGCTTGCCGCAGTGCGCTTCGCGCACGCGGGTGGTGGCGCGCAGCAGTGCCGGCACGGTGTCATCGGCGGCGCCGAGGATGCGCTGCGCGGCGGCGCGGTCGAGGGCGCCGCCGGCGAGAACGAGGTCAGCGTATTCGTCAGCCCAGTGCATGCGCGCGGGACTACCAGAAATGCGGCGGGGTGCCCAGATGGCCATCCGCGCGCATCTGTGGTTTTTGATCGGCGATGTCGCTCACCGAGATCCGTCGCTTGGTGCGCGCCGCCCTGGGCGTCATGCCGACGCTCGACCTGCACGGCCTCGGCGTGCGCGCGGCGGTGGCGGAAACGACTGCGTTTCTGCAGGACGCGCAGGCGCGCGGGCTGGGATCGGTGCGCATCGTCTACGGCAAGGGACGGCGCAGCCCGGGCGGGCGCGGCGTCCTGCGCGAGGTCATTCCGAGCTGGCTCGACGGCGACGGGCGGCCGTTTGTGCGCCGCTGGGAGCGGCGCCCGGACGCCAGCGGCGCCGACGGCGGCGTCATCGTCTGGGTGCGCGAGCCGGAAGAGGAACCACACACGGAGTAACGGAGACAGTAACTCCATCGGCCCTTCCGGCCGGCCTCCGTTGCTCCGCTTCTCCGTGTGAATTCTCTTGATTTGGATGCCTCACGCCCCGCGCAGGATCTGGCCGGGGCGGGCGCCGGTCAGTTCGCCGCGCTCGACGACGACGGCGCCGTTGACGATCACCGCCTCGATGCCGTCGGCCTTGGTGACCAGGCGCGGGCCGCCGCCGGGCAGATCGTGGACCAGCGTCGTGTCGCGGTCGATGATGCGCGTCGGGTCGAACAGCACCACGTCGGCGTGGAAGCCCGGCCGCAGCGTGCCGCGGGCGCGGATGCCGAAGAGTTCGGCCGGCACCGAGGTGAGCTTGCGTACCGCCTGCTCGAGCGGCATCAGCTGGCGCTCGCGGACCCAACGGCCGAGGAAGTACGTCGCGTAGGCGTGGTCGGCGAGCAGCGTCAGGTGCGCGCCGGCGTCGGAGAGGCCGATCAGGTAGTGCTCGTCGAGCAGGTGCGGGCGGCGCGGTAGGTCGCCGGCCAGGCAGTAGCTGAACTCCATGTGCAGGTCGTCCTCGAGCGCGACGTCGAAGAAGACCTCGAACGGGTCGCCCTGCCGGGCGGCGGCGATGGCGGCAATGCTGTGGCCGATCAGCGACTGGCTGGCGGCGGACGCGGCGAGCTGGACCTTGACGCCGTCCCAGTCGCCCTTGAACAGCCGGTAGCCCTCGCTCTCGCCGGTGACGTCGCGCCGGAACGCGGCGCGGAAGGCGGCATCGCGGAAGATGGCCGGCAGGTCCCGCGGGTCGGCCTGCATGATGCGCGACCAACTCGGCAGTTGCTCGAAGATGCCCATGGCGGACAGGGTGAAATCGGTCATCGTCGGCCGGCAGCTGATCTGCGGCGTCAGGCGCAGGCCCTGCGCGCGCGCCACCGCGAGCTTGGCGGCGCTGTCCGCACGGATGGCGCCGAGGAAGGTCACCGGCCGGCCGCTGCGGCGTGCCGCCGCGATGCTGACGTCGACGTCGGTGAGGTGCTTGCTGGTGATCTGTACGGCGCCGCGCCCGAATTCTCTCAGCACGCCGGCGAGGGCGACAACCTCCTCGTCTGCCGCCAGGCGGCTCGGCACCGGCCGGCCATCGCCGCCGAAATGGGTCGGTGCCTGCGACGTCGAGAAACCGAGCGCGCCGGCCCGCAGGCCCTCGCGCAGGAGGTCCTGCATGCGCGTCAGTTCCGCCGCCGTCGCGGCGCGCTCTGCGGCGGCGTCGTCGAGGACGAAGTAGCGCAGGGCGGAATGACCGAAAAGCGAACCGACGTTGAGCGCCGGACGCATCGCGGCGACGGCGTCGAGGTACTCGGGAAACGACTCCCAGTCCCAGGTGATGCCGCTGCGCAGGGCGGCCAGGCTCATGCCCTCGACGCGTTCGAGCATGCGCATGACGCGTTCGCGCCCGGCCGGGGCGCAGGGGGCGAGGGTGAAGCCACAGTTGCCCATGACGACGCTGGTGACGCCGTTCCAGCACGACGGCGTCAGGGCGCGGTCCCAGCAGATCTGCGCGTCGTAGTGCGTGTGCGGGTCGATGAAACCGGGGCTGACCGCCAGACCGGCGGCATCGATCTCACGCGCGCCGGCGCCCGCCCTGCCGCCGACCTGAACCAGTCGGTCGCCGTCGATGGTGATGTCGCCGCTGACCCCCGGTGTGCCGGTGCCGTCGATGATCATGCCGCCGCGGATGACGAGAGCGTGAGCCATTGCGCGAACCCTCCTGGCGCGCCGAGCCCCAGGCGCCCAGAAGACGTGTCGCGCCGGCGGGCTGCTTGTCAAACATTCGTTTGGAGACCCTCCTCCCCCCTGCGGTCGCGCCGGTCGCCGCGCTCTCCATCGGTCCGGCGCCGCGCCTCAGGCGCTGCCGATCAACGGCACCAGCTCGGCGGGGTGGGCGATCACCACGTCGGCGCCGGCGCCGCGCAGCTCCGCGGCGCCGCGCAGGCCCCACGCGCACCCGACGGTGCGGGCGCCGAAGCGGCGGCCGGTCTCGACATCGACGGCGCTGTCACCGACCATCCACACCGTGTCACCGGCGCCGCAGGCGGCGACGACGTGCGCCAGTGTCGCCGGATCGGGCTTGGCGACCGGCAGCGCGTCGCCCCCGACCAGCGCCTGGAAGCGCGCCGCCAGTCCGAGCCCGGCGACGATCTGCTCGAGGAACCGCGCGGGCTTGTTGCTCAGCACGGCGAGCCGATGCGCGGCGAGCGCGGCGAGGGCCGCCGCGACGCCCGGATACAAGGCGGTCGTGTCGAGGCAGCAGGCGGCATAGTGGACGCGGAAGCGCGCCTGCAGCGGCTCGATGCGGGCCGGATCCTCGCTGCGGGCAGCGCGGCGCAGCAACGGCAGGACGCCGTGTCCGATCCACGCCTGCACGCGCGTCCCCTCCGCCAGCGGCAGCTCCGCCTCGGCCAGGGTTCGGTTCAGGGCCGTGGCGATGTCGCGCCAGGTGTCGGCGAGCGTGCCGTCGAAATCGAATACCACCAGCGCCATATCCGCAGCCTTCATCACTGAATCGTCACGAGAAGGCGAAAGGTTTGACTTAGGGAAACGGCGTTCGTAGCGTCGCGGGATCCGTTCCCCGGGGGGGAGCGGCATCCGTTTCCTGGGGGGATCTGCATGCTTGCATCGGTTCAGTTTCTGCGCCGCCTGACGGCGCTGTCCATCCTCGTCCTGCTGCCGCTGCTGGCCGCCTGCGGCGACGACGACAACAACAAGCCGCGCCCGACGCCGACCACCGTCGCCAGTGTGACCGCGACCTCCGCGCCGGCGACGGCCACGTCAGTGCCGGCGACGGCGACCGCCGTGCCGCCGACCGCGACAGCCACCGCCGTGCCGGCGACAGCCACCGCCGTGCCGGCGACGGCCACCGCGACGCTGCCGCCGACCGCGACGGCGACGCCGGCGAGCTTTCGCGATCTGAGCGGCGCCGCGGCGGCGAGCTTCGCCACCGGCGGCAGCGTCGGGCAGGTCTACGTCACCGGCGCCGATGCAGGCGAGGTGCTGGAGCTGGTCGGGCCCGACTCGCTGGTGCTGCAGAGCGGCACCGTCGACAGCCAAGGCGCTCTCATCTTCCGCGAGGTGCCGGTCGGCGCCGGCTACCGCGTCGCGGCCGGCTTCCCGGGCGCCCTCAACGCCTCCGCCGCCGTCGCCGTGACGGCGGTGGGGGACGCCCCGGACGCGTCGTTCTACTCCTCGCAGGTCGTCAATCTCGGCTACGGCTACCTGACGACGCGCGACGGCACGCTGCTGGCGATCAACGTCCGACTGCCCGGCCTGCCCGAGGATGGTCCGTACCCGACGGTGATCGAGTACTCCGGTTACGATCCCGCCAATCCCGATTCGCCGCAGCCGAGCACGCTGATCTCCAACGTCCTCGGCTACGCCGCCGTCGGCATCAACATTCGCGGCACCGGCTGCTCGGGCGGCTCATTCCAGTTCTTCGAGCCGCTGCAGTGGACCGACGGCTACGACGCCGTCGAGGTCATCGCCGCGCAGCCGTGGGTGAAGGACCATCAGGTCGGCCTCGTCGGCCTGTCCTACCCCGGCATCTCGCAGCTCTTCGTCTCGCAGCTGCGGCCACCGTCGCTGGTCGCCGTGGCGCCGCTGTCGGTCATCTCCGATGTCGGCCGCGGCACGCTCTACCCTGGCGGCATCCTGAACAACGGCTTCGCCACCGACTGGGCCGCCGAGCGGCAGCGCGACGCGGCGCCGTTCGGCCAGGCGTGGTCGAAGAAGCGCCGCGACGAAGGCGATCAGGTGTGCATCGACAACCAGCAGCTGCGCCTGCAGTCACCCGACATCTTCGAGATGATCGAGACCAACGAGTTCTACGTGCCGGAGGTTGCCGACCTGGTGACGCCGGCGGTGTTCGTCAACCAGATCGACGTGCCGGTATTCCTCGCCGGCGCCTGGCAGGACGAGCAGGTCGGCGGCTACTTCGCCACCATGCTCGACCGCTTCACCGGCACCGATCGCAAGCACTTCACGCTCAGCAACGGCGGCCATTCCGAACCGCTGATCCCGGCCGTCTTCCACCGGTGGATCGAGTTCCTCTCGTTTTACGTCCGCAAGGAAGTGCCGGTGACGCCCGGCGTGGCCTCGGTCATTCTCGGCGTCCTCGGCAACGACATCTTCGGCGCCATGAACCTCGCCCTGCCGCCCGATCGCTTCGCCGGCAAGACCTACGCCGAGGCGCTGGCTGCCTTCGAGGCGGAGCCGGAGGTGCGCGTGTTGTTCGAGAGCGGCGCCGGCGACGCGAGCCAGCCGGGCGCGCCGGTGCCGGGCTTCGAACACTCGTTCGACGCCTGGCCGATTCCCGAGGCGGTGGCGACCGCCTGGTACTTCGCCGCTGACGGCCGTCTCGTCGACGCACCGTCCACCGACGACGCCATCGACACCTTCGCCTACGACGACGCCGACGCGCAGCGCCGCAACCTGTCCGGCACCAACGGCAACGACTCGTGGTTGGCCAACGCGCCGTGGGACTGGCGGCCGCTCGCCGCCGGCCGCGCCGCCACCTACGCCAGCGACGCGCTGGCCCAGGACACCGTGGTGGTGGGCAGCGGCAGCGTCGACCTGCAGGTGCGCGCCGACGCTCCCGACGTCGATCTGCAGGCGACCATCTCCGAGATCCGCCCGGACGGTCAGGAGACCTACGTGCAGAGCGGCTGGCTGCGTGCCAGCCGGCGCCAGCTCGACGCGACGCTCTCGACCGAGTTGCGCCCGGTGGCGACGCACCGTCGCGAGGACGCGGCGCCGCTGCCGGCGGGCGAGTTCTCGCTGCTGCGCGTCGAGTTGTTCCCCTTCGCGCACGCCTTCCGCGCCGGCTCGCGCATCCGCATCGCCATCAGCGCGCCGGGCAACGACCGCGCCACCTGGAAGTTCCGCGCCCTGGAAGATCCGGCGACGGTGGAGATCCGGGTCGCCGGCTCGCGCATCGTCCTGCCGGTGGTCGACATCGACGTGCCCACCGCCCTGCCGGCCTGCCCCGCCCTGCGCGGCCAGCCCTGCCGGCCGTACGCGGAGTAAACACCGCCGCCGGCGCACCGAGGTCCCTGCCCCGTCGAGCGGGGCAGGGACCTCGGTGCGGCCGATGTGCTATGCCCGCCGCGGCATGGCGGCAGGTGGTGGACCGGGGTCGGCGGCGCGTTTGGCGAAGACGCGCCTGCGCGGGGCGCCGAAAGCGCGCGTCCGCCCGACGCCAGCGCGGCCGGGCTGGCGGCAGTGGGTCCTCGGCGCGGCCGAGGCACTGGCGCTGGGCGGCGCGGCGCTGATCGCGGTGATCGCGGCGCTCGGGCGCTTCGCCGACTGGTTCGTCGGCGCCGGCCTGTGGCGCAACCTGCTGCCCTTCGCCGTCGCGGTGCTGGCCCTCGCCGTGCTCACCGGCGGGGCGCTGTGGGCCTGGCTGCGCCGGCGCGGGGTGCTGGCGGCACGGCTGACGTGGGCGCCGCTCGCCGTCGCCGCGGCGGCCGCCGGCGCCGCCGCCTGGTTCGCCGCCCAGCCCGCCTTCGCCACCGACCTGCGCCACCTGCGCGCCCTGCTCGGCGGCCAGGCGGCGGCCGAGCGCGCCGCCATCGCCCACCAGGTCTTCGCCGCCTACCGCCGCGCCGATCACGCCGCGCTGGCGCGCATGTTCGCGCGCGCCGCGCCGCACACCGCGGCGGTGGGCGAGGCGGCCGCCGCCTTCAAGCTCGACGCCGATCTCCTGGTCGGCGTCGCCGCCACCGAGTCGTCGTTCCGGCCGCGCCCCAGCGGCGACGGCGGCCGTGGCCTGTTCCAGATCACCGCGCCGCCGCGCGATGCCCTGCGCGCCGCGCGCGCCGCCCTCGGCGTCGAGACGGTGGATCTCGCCGACCACCGCCACAACGCCTTCGTCGGCGCCGCGACCCTGCGCCGCTACCTCGAGGACATGCGCGGCGATCTCTTTCTCGCCCTGCTTGCCTACAACATCGGCCCCGCCAACGGCGGTCTGCGCGCCATCATGGACCGCTACGGCGCGCGCGACTTCGTCACCATACAGCCCTACCTGCAGGAACTGCCGCGCGACTACCCGGTGCGCGTCCTCTCCGCCGCCCTCGCCTACCGCCTGTGGCGCCAGGGCGGCGCGCTGCCGCGCTACGAGGAGGGCGGCAACGCCCGTGCCGTCCAGGACGCCGGCATTCCGGGCCTGTCGTAAGGCCTGCCGGCGCCGGCTTGGCACCGCGCCGCCCCTGGCGTATGTCCGGCCACCTATGGCGGACGACACTCCCGTGACCCGATCGCGCGGCGCCTGGCTGACCACCTGCGCCGTCCTCTTTGCCCTGCTGGCCGTCTCCAACCTGCTCAAGCCGCTGCAACTGGGCGGCGAGCACACCGGCTTCGTCTTCCTCGGCACGCGCCTCTCCGGGCTCGCCAACAGCATTGCCGGACCGCTCTTCGGCATCTTCCTGGCGGCCTACGCGTACGCCATCTGGCACCTGCGCCGCTTCGCGCTGCCGATGGCGCACGCCTATGCCACCTGGGTGATCGTCAATCTGGTGCTGTGGCAGGGCAACGACACCACCGAGAGGACGACCACCTATGTCCTCTTCGGCATTGCCTACGCCGCCGTCGCCATCGGCGTCTCGCTCGGCGCCGCGGTGACCCTCACCCAGCGCAAGGCGGAGCTGGGCTGAGCCGCGCGCGGTGTTCGCTCTGCGGCAGCGGCGGCGCATCCCGCCGCCGACCTTTCTCGCCGTCGCCCTGGCCGGCGCCATCCTGATCGGCGGCACGCTGCTGCGCCTGCCGATCGCGCACGCCGGCGAGGCGGTGAGCTGGATCGACGCCTTCTTCACCGCCACCTCGGCGGTGTGCGTCACCGGCCTGGCGGTCGTCGACACCGGCACGCGCTTCTCCGCCTTCGGGCAGGCGGTGATCCTGATACTGATCCAGGTCGGCGGCCTCGGCATCATGACCATCGGCACCGTCGTCCTGACGGCCTTCGGCCAGCGGCCGTCGATCATCGTTCGCGACCTGCTGCGCGGCTTCGCCAGCCACCGTCCGAGCATCCGCGCCCGCGATGTCTTCCGCACCATCATGCTCGCCACGCTGCTCATCGAAGCGCTCGGCGCGGCGCTGCTGCTGGTCGCTTTCGCCGACGAGATGGCGTGGCCGCAGGCGCTGTGGATGGCTGTCTTCCACAGCGTCTCCGCCTTCTGCAACGCCGGCTTCGGACTGTGGCCCGACAGTCTGATGCGCTATGCCGCCGATCCACTCGTCAACCTGACGATCATGGCCCTGATCATCGCCGGCGGCCTCGGTTTCGTGGTCCTCGTCGAGCTGCGCCACTGGCTGGCGGCGCGCGCCGACGCCACGGCGGCGCCGGTGCGCCTGTCGCTGCACTCGCGCGTTGTGCTGGTCGGCACGGTGATCGCCATCGTCGGCGGCGCCACCGCGTTCTTCCTGCTCGAAGCGCACAACGTGCTCGCCGACCGGCCGTTCGGCGAGCGGCTCTTGATCGCCACGTTCCAATCTGTCACCGCCCGCACGGCGGGGTTCAACACCGTCGACATCGGCGCCCTCGCCAATCCGACTCTGATGGTTCTCCTCCTGCTCATGTTCGTCGGCGCCGGTCCGGGCTCGATGGCCGGCGGCATCAAGCTCACCACCGCCGCCAGCCTGCTGGCGCTGGTGCGCCATCGCCTGCGCGGCAGCCGCGAGCCGCGCCTTTTCGGTCGCGCCGTCGGCGATAGCACGCTCGAGCGCGCCGTCGTGCTGACCACCGTCGCCACGGTGCTGATCTTCGTCTGCGTGGCGCTGATCGAAACCTTGCACCTCGGCCGCGTGCACCACGTCGCGGAACGGGCCGATTTCCTGCCGGTCCTGTTCGAGACCGTGTCGGCGTTTGGCACCGTCGGTCTGTCGATGGACCTGACGCCGTCCCTGGCGCCGGCCGCCAAGGGCGTCGTCATGGTCCTCATGTTCGTCGGCCGTCTCGGGCCGCTGTGGCTGATGGACTTCTTCCAGCACCTGCCGCCGCCGCCGCCGGTCCGCCACGCGCCGGAAGAACTGATGGTGGGATGATGACACGACGGCGCGTGGCGGTGATCGGTCTGTCGGCCTTCGGCTCGACGCTGGTGCGCGAGTTGGTGGCGCGGCGCGTCCGGGTGTTGGCGGTCGACAAGGCCGCCGACCGCGTCGATGCGCTGCGCGAGGTCGCCGACGAGGCGGTGATCGCCGATGCCAGCGACCCGCGCGCGCTCGAGGCGCTGCGGCTCAACGACTACGACGCGGTGGTCCTGTCGCTGGGCGAGGCCCTCGACGCGAGCCTGCTCGCCGTCCTGCACCTGCGCGATCTGAAGGTGAAGCCGATCCTCGCCAAGGCGGTGTCGGAGGACCATCGCCGCCTGCTGCTCCACCTCGGCGTCGAAGAGGCGGTCTTTCCCGAGGCCGACATGGCCAAGCGCGTCGCCCATACGTTGGCCACACCGGGCCTGCTGGCGGCCATGCAGCTGGGCCCAAACATCTCCGTGGTCGAAGTGGCGCCGGGGCGCGATCTCGTCGGCCACAGCCTGGCGGACCTCAACCTGCGGCGGCGCTTCGCCATCAACGTCGTCGCCGTGCGCTGTACCCTGCGCGACGAGACGACGGTCAACCCGGACCCGACGCGCCGCATCACCGACTCGGACGTGCTGGTGGTGCTCGGCACCCACGACGCCGTCGAACGCTTCGGCCGGCGCCAGCCGTGACCCGCGCGGCGCGACGGGACGGCACCGCGGCCCGTCGCCGCCGCGTCCGCCGCAGGCTCGCTTCGCCAACGCCGCCGCGCTAGACACTGCCGCCATCGATGGACCCGCAGCCGCTCGACGACGCCGTCGCTCCCGCTCCCGCGCCACCGCCGCCGGCCCAGCCGCCCGCAGCCCCGCCGCCGGCGGCGCCGCCGCGCCGGCGCAACTGGGGACGCCTGCTGCGCACCCTCCTCAGCTTCGCGTTCACCGTCGCCACCACCGCGGCGCTGGCGGGGGCGTTGGCGCTCTATCTCGCCGCCAGCGGCCGCAACCTGCCGCTGCTGCGTGCCGCGGTAGGGGCGGTCGGCCGCGCCGTCGCCGGCCAACGCACCGAGGCGCTGAGCGCCCGCCTGCAGCTCGTCCCGGCGACGCGTCGCCTGAGCGGCGAGGCGACGCTGACCATGCGCGCCGACGGCGCCGAGCGGCGCCGCTTCTTCTTCCTCCTCAACGATGGCCTGCGGCTGCGCGCCGCCTGGCAGGAAGCGCCCGACGGCGCCCGCACGCCCCTGCCGACCATGCGCCTGGGCCCGCTCGCCGTCGTCGAGCTGCCCGAGCCGCTCGCCGCCGACGCCGAGACGCAGCTGGGGTTCGCCTACGACGGCGTGCTGCGCGCCGCCATCACCAGCAGCGGTGCGGTGCTCGAATCGGACGACGTCATCGTCACCCCGGCCGACTTCTGGTACCCGGCCGATGCGCAGGGCGCGTTCGCGGCGGACGTCGAACTGCTGCTGCCGGCCGACCTCACCCTGGTCCACAACTGCCGGGAGACCAGCCGCGTCGTCGAGGGCACCAGCGCGCGCGTGCGGTTCGCCAGCGAACGTCCGGTCGCCGGCCTGGCCCTGGTGGCCGGCCGCTACACCGCGCACGAGCGCGAGGTCGACGGGCGGCGCTATCGGCTGCTGCTGCCCGCCGACGTCACCCTCGATCCGTCGCGTGTCCTCGCCAGCATGGCGGTGGCGCAGCGCGGCCTCGTCGCCCACTACGGCCCGTCCGGCTTCCCACAGACTACCCTCTACGTGCCGCGCCGGCTGCGCCGCGCCTTCAACGACGGCAGCGGCCTGTTGGCCATCCCGCCGCGCTACTTCGCCGACGGCCGCTACGGCTTCGAGACCATCGCCCACGAGCTGGCGCACGATTGGTGGGGCGCGACGGTTTCCGAGCGCTGGCTCAGCCCCGGCACCGGCGGCGAGTGGCTGGTCGAGGGCTTCGCCGAGTTCTCCGGCTGGCGCGCCGTCGGCGAGCACTTCGGCGAGGCGGCGCTGGTGCGCGCCCGCCTGCGCGGCAGCTTCGACCCCGAGGCGACGCGCACGCTGGCCGAGATGTCGGTCCTCGACAACGGCCTCGACCCGCAGGCGCGCGCGACGATCTACGCCAAGGGCGGCACGGTCGCCTCGCTGCTGGCGCAGCAGCTCGGCGACGACCCGTTCGACACCGCGGCGCGGGCGCTGCTCGATCGCTACCGCTACCGGTCGGCCGGCGACGCCGAGATCGAGGCGGTCTTCGCCGAGTCGTCCGGCCAGGACCTGCAGCCGTTCTTCGCCACCTGGGTACGCTCGACCGCGGCGCTCGATCTGGCGCTCGAGCCGCAGGACGGCGCCGCCGTGGTGCGCAACCTGCGCGATGCGCCGCCGCCGGCGGCGCTGACGCTGTGGCGCACGGAGCCGGGCGGTACGGCCGTCGCGCCGGAGACGACGGCGCTCGGCGCCCGGGTGCAGGTGGGCGACGCACCGCGCTTGGTGCTCGACCCGTTGGCGGCGACCGCCGACATGTTCCGCGCCAACAACGTGCTGCCGCGCAGCAACCCGCCGCGCGCCCTCGAAACCTCCTCGCGCGGCGAGCTGCTGGTGGTCGAGGGCCAACCGGTGCCGTGGGAGCCGGCGACGGTGAGCATCCTCTCGCCCGCCGGCGCGCAGCTGCACACCTGGGCGATCAATCGCGGCCTGGCGAGCGATCCGCAGTGGAGCGCCGACGGGACACGCATCCTGGCGGTCGAGAGCCCGCGCGCCGGCGAGGCGGCGCTGGTGGCGCTGCTCGGTGGCGACGGGCGCCGGCAGGCGCTCGGCAGGGACACCATCGCCGCCGGCGACGCCGACGGCACCGTCGTGGCGCGCGGAGGCCGGCTGCTGCGGCTGGCCGGTGGACGCACCCACCTGCTGGTGTCGCACGAGGACGGCCGCATCATCGCGCCGTTACCCGCCCCGGCCGGTGGCGCCATCGCCTACGCGCTGGTGCGCGGGGCGGGCATGGAGCTGCGCCTGCTGCCGGCCGGCGCCAGCGACAGCCGCGTGCTGTTCACCTGGCCGGCGGCGGCGCCGCGCTGGCGCTGGGCGCCCGACGGCACGCGCCTCTTCGTCGTGCTGCCCGGCGACTGGGACTGGCACCTGTGGGCGCTCGCCACCGACGGCAGCGCGCCGCGCCGCCTGGTGCTCGAAGCGGCGCGCATCACCGACCTGTCGGTCGCCGCCGACGGCCATCGCGTTGCCCTGGTGGCGCAGGCCGAGGTCGACGAGCCGAACGACCGCAGCGAGGTGTTCGTCATCGACGACCGCGGCAGCGAGGTGCGCCGCTTCGGCTGGCCGCAGCAGACGGTGATCGACGCCGCGTGGCTCGACGAGCAGTCGCTGGCGGTCATCACCGCCGACGCCGGCGATCCCGCCGTGCCGCAGGCGCGCGTGCTGCAGCGCCTGTCGCTCAGCGACGGCGCGCTCTCAAGCTGGTGACGGTGGGCGCCCACGAGTGGTAGGGGGACGTTGGGGCGGAACGGACACAACGCAACGCGTTGTGTCCGTTCCGCCCCAACGTCCCCCTAATCTTACGCGCCCTCGCGCTCGCGGGCGATGCCCAACGCCGGGTGCGGCGGCAGGTTGCGGATCTCGTGCGGGAACAGCTCGACAATGTAGTCGACGATGTTGCGCATCGTCACCACGCCGGTCGGGCGGCCGGCGCCGTCGACCAGCGGGATGCGGCGGAAGCCGCCATCGCTCATCAGGTTGAGCGCGAAGGCGATGCCGTCGTCGAGCGTCAGACAGTCCGGATCGGGCGTCATCACCGCGCCGACCGCGGTCGCGTCGAGGTCGCGTCCGACCACCACCTTTCGCAGCACGTCGCGCTCCGTGAAGATGCCCACCAGGCGCTCGTCCTCGACCACCAGCACGCAGCCGACGCCGCGTCGATTCATCACCTCAACCGCGTCACGGATCGAGGCCGTCGCCGCCACCCATACCGGCTCCTTGAGCGTCGAGAGGGCGCGGATCGGTCGCTTGGTGATCGCCGCGCCGAGGCGGGCGGCATCGACGGCACGCTCCTCGGCGATCTCTTCTTCTTCGCGGATGCACTCGTCCATGCGGCACCTCCGTTGCGGGACAAGGCTTGTTGCACGGGGCGCGCGCGCCGTGCAAGGTGTTTTTTCGACGGCATAAGGAAGCCTGATGCTGGCCATCGCCGCGGGGGCAGAGTAGACACGCAACCGCATGAGCACCCCCGCGCCGCCGCCGAAGAAGAAGGCCTCCGACATCGACGTTCTGCGCTGTCTCGACCCCGCCTGTCGCTGGATGCTGGCCTACGAGGTCGGTCCGGACAACGTGTTGACCACCGACCTGCACTGGATGGCGCGTGCCGACGGCGCGCTGCGCTACTTCCCCTGCCCCAACTGCGGCGGTCGCAACGTCGTCGAGGAGGTGCGCGATGCCAAGGGTGCGGTTCGCCACGCGGTGACGCGATTCGAGGTCGGGCGATGACGGCGGACGATGACCTGGTGTTGATGCCGCGCGCGGTACGCGACAAGCTCGACCGCGTCGGCATCAAGTTGCATCTGCGCGAGTGGAAGCTGCTGACCCTCGCCGAGCGCCGCGCCCTGGTCGAGGGCGCCTGCGACGCGGCTGCCGAGGTGGCGCGCTACGCCGCCGCTGTCCAGGCGCTGGTGCTGGCGCGCACCGGCAAGCCGGCCGACCGCCTGACGGCACGGAGTGCGTGATGAAGTCGTTGGTGCGCATCGCCAACGCCAGCGGCTACTGGGGCGATGACCCGGAAGCCCTGTTGCGGCAGGTCAGCGGCGGACCGCTCGACTACGTCACCATGGACTACCTGGCCGAGATCACCATGGTGATCCTGCAGCGGCAGCGGGCGCGCGACGCGAAGGCCGGCTTCGCCTACGACTTCGTCGAACACCTCAAACTCGCCCTGCCGGTGATCGCCGAGCGCGGCGTGACGGTGATCGTCAACGCCGGCGGCATCAACCCGCACGGCTGCGCCGCAGCGGTCGAGGCGCTGTGTCGCGATGCCGGCGTCTCGCTGCCGATCGGCGTCGTCGCCGGCGACGATCTGGTGGCGAGCCTCGATCAGCTCGAAGCGGCGGGCGCGTGCTTCGACCACATGGACGGCGAGCGCCGATACGAGGAGATCCGCGGGCGGGTCGTCGCCGCCAATGCCTACCTCAGCGCCCGCCCGGTCGCCGAGGCGCTGCGTGGCGGCGCCCGCATCGTCGTCACCGGCCGCACCACCGACGCGGCCCTGATCCTGGCCCCGCTGGTGCATGAGTTCGGCTGGCCCTGGGACGACTGGGACCGCCTCGCCGCCGGCATCGCCGCCGGCCACATCCTCGAGTGCGGCGCGCAGGCGACCGGCGGCAACTTCACCGACTGGCAGCGCATCCCGTCGATGCTCGACGTCGGCTATCCGATCGCCGAGGTGCAGCCGGACGGCGACTTCGTCGTCACCAAGCACCCCAACACCGGCGGGCTGGTGAGCGTGCGCACCGTCACCGAGCAATTGCTCTACGAGATCGGCGACCCGCGCGCCTACCAGACGCCGGACGTGACGCTCGACATCACCAGTCTGACGCTGCTGCAGGATGGCCCCGATCGGGTCCGCGTCAGCGGCGCGCGCGGCGTGCCGGCGCCGCCGACGTTGAAGGTGTCGATGGTCTACCGCCAGGGCTATCGCGCCGTCGGCACGGTCCTGATCTCCGGTCCGAACGCCGTCGCCAAGGGCGAGCGCCTGGCGGAGATGGTCTGGCACCGCGTCGGCACCGACTTCGCCGATCGTCGCGCCGACTGCATCGGCTGGAACGCCTGCTGGGGCAGCGCCGCCGCCGGAGAGCGCGAGCCCAACGAGATCGTGTTCCGCATCGGCGTCGCCGACGCCGATCGCGCCAAGCTCAAGCGCTTCGCCACCCAGTTGCTCGGCTTCGCGCTGCAGGGGCCGCCGGGCCTGGGCATCCTCGGCGGTCGGCCGGAGGTACAGGAGGCCTTCGGCTTCTGGCCGGCGCTGCTGCCGCGCGAGCTGGTGACCGCCTCGGTGACGGTGCATCGCGACGGTGCCGAGACGTGCAGCGCGGTGCCGTTGGCGCTGCCAGCCGGCCGTCCGGAGCGCCCGGCGGAGGTCCCGGCGGACATTCCCGCGGCGGTGGCGGACAGCGCCCGCGGCGCGCGCGCCCGCCCGGTGCGCCTGGCGACGATCGCCTACGCGCGCTCGGGCGACAAGGGCGACCACGCCAACATCGGCGTCGCGGCGCGCTCGCCCGAGGCGTACGTGTTCCTACGCGAGACGCTCAGCGCCAAGCGCGTGCAGGCCTTCTACCGCGATCTGGTGCGCGGCCCAGTTGAGCGCTTCGAGCTGCCCAACTTGCTGGCCTTCAACTTCTTCCTGCGCAACGCCCTCGGCGGCGGCGGCACGCTGTCGCTGCGCGTCGACCACCAGGGCAAGACGCTGGCGCAGGGGCTGCTGACGCTGGAGCTGGACGTGCCCGACCACGTCCTGGTGTCCGTCGGGGCGTGAGCCGTGCGCGGCGACCTCGCCGCACGCCGCCACGCCCTCCATTCACCAGCAGATCAGCGGCAGCGCCCCGTCGCGGACGCCGCAGCCGAGGCCGAAGCGCACCCCGGCGTCGGGCGGGCGACCGAAGCGGTCGCTCTTTGCCAGATCCGGCGTCGGGCCGAGCGGCATCCAGGCCGGATTGTTGCGTACGATCAGCGTCATGATCAGCGCGATCAGGGCGAGACCGCCGACGACGCTGCCGAGAACGATCAGGATCGTCGTGGTGTCGGTGCTAGCCATCGCCGGCTGCGGCTGCACGACGACGACGGCAACGATAAAGGTGATGATCACCAACAGCGTGGTAAGGCAGTGGACGATGCGGCGCATGGACTCCCCCTGGCTGACGGGCGCGGACGCTACTCCGCGTGTCGGACGTTGTCCACCGCCTTTGCTCACGACGGCACCGGCGCGGTGAGCAGAGCGATGTCGGCTTCGAGCGTGGCGCGGATGTGTGCGACGACGGCGCGGCGCTCGCGATCCTTGGTGAGGCGGAAGGCCGGGTCCGGTAGCGCCGCCAGCGCCGCGGCGCGTTGCACGGCGCTGGCGACCAGCGCCTCGGGCGCGACCACCTCGTCCAGGTAGCCGGCCTCGCAGGCGCCGGCGGGGTCGAAGATGCGCGCCTGCGTCACCGCCTGGGTGAACCAGCGCGGCGCCAGGCGGGCGCGCGCCAACTCCAGCGCGAAGACCGGCAGCGGCAGTTGGATCGATACCTCGTTGAGGCCGATCTTGAATGGGCCGGCCGCGCCGAGGCGCAGGTCGCCCGCGCACAGGAACACCGCGCCGGCGGCGAGCGCATGGCCCGTGCAGGCGATCACCAGCGGACGCGGAAAGGTGAAGAGGCGCAGCCCCAGATCGGCGCCGCCTTTGACCAGCGCGTGCATGGCCTCCTGGCCGCTGGTCATCACCGTCAGGTCGAAGCCGGCGGAGAAGCGGCCTGGCCGGCCGGCGAGCACCACCGCCTGTGCCTCGCGTTCGGCGCGGTCGAGGGCGGCGTTGGCCGCCGCGACGAGCGCCGGCGAGACGGCGTTGGCCTTACCGTCGTCGAGGGTGATCAGGGCGACTGCGTCGTGTTGTGTGTAGTGAACCGTCATCATCGCTCTCCCGTCACGTCACGCTGCGTTGCCGGCCCATCGCGGTTCGATCCGCGCCCGCCATGGTCGTCCGTCCCCATCATCCACAGCCGTCCTCATCGCGCCGTCTGGGCGCCGTCTGGCCGAAGAGCACCTTGCGCGCCTCCTCGTCCGGGCCGGCGGCGCTGCGCTTGCGGATTTCCCTGCCGACGTCAAAGCCGCGCCGCACGCCCGGCCGCTGCTTCATGCGCTCGTACCACGCGTGCAGGTGGGGAAAGTCGCCGATCGTATGACCGTGCCGCTGGTGCGGCACGATCCACGGCCAGACGGCGAAGTCGGCGATCGAGCAGGCGCCGCAGAGGTGCTCGCGGCCGGCGAGGCGGCGGTCGAGGACGCCGTAGAGGCGGGTGACCCTCGCTGGTGTAGCGGTCGACGGCGTAGGGGATCGGCTGCGGCGCGTAGAGGCGGATGTGCCCGGCCTGGCCGCCCATCGGTCCGAGCCCGCCCATCTGCCACATCACCCACTGCATGACCTCGGTACGGCCGCGCAGGTCGGCGGGCAGGAAGCGGCCGCTCTTCTCGGCCAGGTAGAGCAGGATGGCGCCCGATTCGAACACCGCCACCGGCGCGCCGCCGCCGGGGGGTCGTGGTCGACGATCGCCGGCATGCGGTTGTTGGGGCTGATGGTCAGGAACGCGGGCACGAACTGCTCGCCGCGCCCGATGTTCACCAACCGCACCGCGTACGGCAGGTCCATCTCCTCGAGCGCGATCGAGATCTTCCAGCCGTTCGGCGTCGGCCAGTAGTAGAGGTCGATCATGCCCGCCCGCTATGCCACATCCGCGGCCGGCGCGCGCTCCGTCCCGGCCGTCACTGGATGCGGCTGTCGGCGAGGGCGCGTGCGAGGCCGGGCTTGGCCGCCAGCATGGCGCGGCGCAGCGCTTCGAAGTGCCAGGAGAAGAGCGAGTTGCGGTCGACCGTCGTCACCTCGGGCTGCAGCGGCAGCAGGTTGAAGCTGAACGAGCCGCCGCTGCCGTAGAGCATTACGGCGTTGTACATCGTCGCGGTGCGCGACAGCTCGCTGGCGATCGTGTCGCGCCAGATCACCGCGCCGCTGGCGGTGTCGGTGAGCGTCAGGTCGACGGTGATGGCGGCGGTGGTCTTCTGCATCGGCAGCGGCAGCAGCCAGAGATACACGCCGGGAAGGCCGAGCATGTACGACGTGCCGCTGCTGCGCAGCGGGCTCTCCTTCACCGCGCCGCTGAGGACGTAGCGAAAGCCGGCGGTGTCGCCGTCGCCGACGTAGGCGACCGACGAGAAGAAGCCAGACGCGGCGAGGTCGTCGGCGACGGCGCGCGGTACGCTGTTCGGGTAGGCGTAGGTCTCGAACGGCGGCGCCTGCGGCAGCTTGCCGTGCGAGCCGTGCAGGGCGATGTCCTTGCTGAGCTCGGCGACGTTCTCGTCGGTGCGCTCGAACTCCAGCGTCGCGTAGGGCACCAGCGGCACGTAGACCAGGAACATGCGGCCGGTGAGCTCGTAGTGGCGCGGCGGGCGCGCCTCGGCGAAGCGCGTCACGGCGAGGCTGCTCTCCGCCGGCGGCGCCAGGTTACTCTGCATGACGCGATAGCCGGTCTCGAAGTTGGGGCGGACCTCGCAGCCCGCCACGGCGGCGGCCAACACCGGGGCCAACACCAGGGCCAACGCGGTGCCTCTCATGGCGTCACCCCATCGCTCGGGCGGGCGGCCGGCAGATAGCCGGCGGCTAGCGCCGTGTAGTCGGCCACCTGCGCGTCGACCCAGGCGCGGTCGCGGTCGAGTTCGCGCGCCAGCAGCGCGGCGGCGTCCGGCGCCGCCGCGATCGAGGCGCGCGCGTCGAGCAGCAGCGCGCGGGTGCGGCGCGCCAGGGCGTCCTCGAGCGAGCGCGCCATCTCGTGCCGCGCCGCCCAGACGATCTGCCCGCGCAGGTAGGGCAGGCGCGGGTGCAGCAGCGCGTCCCGGCCGGGCTCTTCGTCGAGGAAGGCCCGCACGTCGGCGGCGTCGGCGCCGTACATCTGCAGCGGTCCGGCGGCGCGCAGCGCGGGGTCGCTGTGTTCGAGGCAGCCGTGCAGGCGCAGCTGCGCGGTGACGCAGGGGCGCTCGGGAAGGCCGGCGACGGCAATCGCGTCGTTGATCGTGTCCTCGGCCATCTTGCGGTAGGTTGTCCACTTGCCGCCGACGATGGTCACCAGGCCCGACGGCGAGATGACCACCATGTGCTCGCGCGAGATGGTCTTGGTCGCCGCGCCGTTGGCGCCGGGCTGCACCAGCGGCCGCAGGCCGGCGAACCAGCTCAGCACGTCGGCTTCGCAGGGGTCGTGGCGCAGGTAGCGGGCCGCGTTGCGCAGGATGAACTGGATCTCCTCGGCGAGCGGGCGCGGTTCGAGCTCGGCGCGCGGCACCGCCGTGTCGGTGGTGCCGATCAGGCAGCGGTCCTGCCACGGAATGACGAACAGCACCCGTCCGTCGTCGGTCTGCGGCACCATGATCGCGGTGTCGCTGGGTTGGAAGCTGCGGTCGAGCACCAGGTGCACGCCCTGGCTCGGTGTCACCATCGGCTCGACGTCGCCCTCGTCGAGGCGGCGCACCGCGTCGGTGAAGACGCCGGTGGCGTTGATCACCACGCGTGCCCGCAGCTCGTACACGCGGCCGCTCTCGGCGTCGCGCGCCCGCACGCCGGCCACGGCGCCGCCGGTCTTCAGGATGCCGACCACCGGGGCGTAGTTGACCACCGTCGCGCCGTGGTCGGCGGCGGTCTGCGCCAGCGCGAAGGCGAGGCGCGCGTCGTCGAACTGCGCGTCGTGGTACATCGCGCCGCCGATGAGATTCTTGGTCTCGACGTTCGGGATGCGCTCGATCGTCTGCTTGCGGTTCAGCCGCCGCGACGCGGCGATCTTCAGCTTGCCGGCGAGGACGTCGTAGAGCTTCAGGCCGACGCCGTAGAACGGTCCCTCCCACCATTTGTACCGCGGCACCACGAAGGCCAGGTCGTGCACCAGGTGCGCGGCGTTGCGGCACAGCAGGCCGCGCTCGCGCAGCGCCTCGAGCACCAGCGAGACGTTGCCCTGCTTCAGGTAGCGTACGCCGCCATGCACCAGTTTGGTGCTGCGACTCGAGGTGCCCTTGGCGAAGTCATGCTGCTCGAGCAGCAGGGTGCGGTAGCCGCGCGTCTGCGCATCGACGGCGATGCCGAGGCCGGTGGCGCCGCCGCCGATGACCAGCACGTCCCAGGGCCCGTGCTCGAGCTGCGCCACCATGCGCTCGCGTTTCATCGCCGCCTCATGCCGCGCCTGCCGGCGGCGGCACCCCGAGCGACGGCATCGCCGGCAACGCGACCCGGGGCGTCAGGGCTGCAGCGCCGACGGGTCGTAGTAGAAGCGCTCGCGCACGATGCGGCCGCCCTCGATCTCGTGTACCGCGATCTCGCGCAGCTCGACCAGGCGACCGCTGCTGCGCAGAGTGATGCGCCCATCCCACTCGATGACGATCGTCTTGCCGTCCGCCGCGACGCTGCGCGGCAGGAAGGCACCGTCGCTCATCATCTCGCCCCACTGGGCGAACTTGGCGCGGAGCCCCTCGAGGCCCTGCACCGGCGGGTTGTTGGCCTCCTGCGACTCGATCGCCGAGTCGTAGAGGGCGAACATGCCTGCCTCGTCGTTGGCCACCGTGACGTCGATGATGCGCTGTGCCAGGGCGCGCAACTTCTCGTTGCGATCGGTGCTGACGGTGCGCGTCACGACCTTCGACTTCGGCGCGGGCGTGGCCTTCGCGGCGGCCTTCGTCTGCGCCGGCGCCGTCTTCTTCGCGCCCGGCTTCTTGGCGACTGCCTTCTTGGCGACTGCCTTCTTGGCTACCGCCTGCTTGGCGACCACCTGCTTGGCGACCACCTTCTTCAGCTGCAACGCCTTGCCACGGTTCATGCCCATCGCGTCGTCCCTCCCGAAGTCGGGCGGACCATGGCGCGCCCTCCGGCGGCCGTCAACCCAGCATCGGGTCCCAGCCACCGCTCGACGCGACGCTGCTCACTCGGCCAGGACCGTCTCCAACAACCGCGTCACGGTGTTGTCGAGTTCGAAGTTGCGGCCGCCCGCCTCGTCGAGCATGCCGTAGGTGACCATCTGCTGGGCGATGCGCAGCATGATGACCGCGAAGCGGAAGCCGGCGAGGACCTGGTAGTAATGCAGGTGACGAACGCGGCGGCCGCTGCGCGCCTCGTAGCGCGCCACCGTGTCGTCGTAACTCGGGAACCCCTCCAGCCGGGCGCTGCCGATCCCCTCGCTGTGGTGCCGGTCGAGGAAGATCGACCAGGCGAGGTCCATCTCCGGGCTGCCGAGCGTCACCATTTCCCAGTCGAGAACGGCGGCCGGCGCGGTGCCGGCGAAGATGATGTTGCCGATGCGCGCGTCGCCCCACGCCAGCACCACCGGCTCGTCGCTCGGTTTGTGGGCGCGCAGCCAGGCAAAGGCGCGTTCGATGATCGGTTGCGGCCGTCCGGCGCCGGCCCAGGCAAGGTAGCGCTCGTAGTAGGTGAGCTGCCAGTCGAGCGGCGTCGCGCCGAGGGCCGGCGTGGTGAGGTCGGCGAAGCCGAGCCCGCGCCAGTCGAGGCCGTGGATCGTCGCCAGCATGTCGACGCCGCTCCACCAGATCGCCGTCCGCTCCGCCGGCGCGACCTCGGTCAGCCACCCGGCGGCGTGGTAGGGCGGGTTATCCGGCGGCACGCGTCCCGCCACCTGGCCCATGACGTAGAACGGCGCGCCGAGGATGCCGCGGTCGACGGTCTCGATCCAGCGTGTCGGCGGCACCGGCACGGCGCTGCCGGCGAGCCGCTGCATGGTGCGGAACTGCAGGCCGAGGTCGTACTCCGGAAAAACCTGAAAGCCGGTCGGCTCGATGCGCACCACCAGGGCCTCGCGGTGTGCCTGCCCGTCCAGCGCGTACTCGAGGTCGAAGAGCAGCGTCTCGTTCGAGAAGCCGGAGGACTGCGGCGCGACCAGGTCGGTGATGCGCAGCCGGCGCGCCAGCGGCAGCTGTCGTTGCAGCCAGCTGGTCAGGCGGGTGCGGTCGGCGTCGAGGTCGCGTTGCCACATCGTCGGCATGAGGATCTCCTGAGAGAAATCTTCACACGCAGAAACGGAGGCACGGAGGGGGCCTGCTCGCCTCCGTTCCTCCGTGCCTCCGTGTGCGTCTGGATATTTAGATGAACCGCTTGAGTTGGCGCCACAGCTCGTCGAGGGGGCGCCGCAGGCCGCGGGCGAGGGAGATGGGCAGATCGCGCTCGTAGGGCATGCACCACTCGCAGTGCGCCGTGGTCACCACCTCGACGCTGGTGAAGGCCTCGGCAAGGCGGGCCGGGTCGAGGCCGATGACGATTACCGGATCGTCGGGGTGCAGCTCGCCGGGCCCCCACATCCAGTACGAGTTGTGGCCGGAGATGGCGCGCGGCAGACCGTCACCGAGCACTTCCACCGCGCCGGCTTCGCCGTAGTTGCGCCCCAGCACGACGGCCCGGGCCCGCTCGGCCGGCGGCAGGCGGTCGGCGGCGATGGCCACGGCGTCGGCCAGCTCCTGCCAGCCGTAGCGGTCGGCGATGTGCTGCGGCAGCGCCGCCTGGCGGTTGTTCTCCATGCGCGGCGGGCCGAGGCCGATGGCGGCGGCGTAGGCGACGTGCGACGCGGGCGGCAGGATGGGGATGGCGAGCGGCGCGGTGACCAGGCCGCCGACCAGCAGCAGCCCGGCGGCGAGCGGCAGCGGCCAGCGCCAGGCGCGCGCCTGTGCCGCCGCCGCCAGCCAGGTGGCGCCGGTGGCGAAGAGCACCGGGTAGATCGGTGACAGGTAGTACACCTTGCCGCCCTGCGCGACGAGGATGGCGAAGGCGACGAGATAGGCGATGCCGAGCGGCCGCAGGGCGGCGAAGCGCGGCGCGACGCACAGGCCGGCGAGGCCGGCGAGCCACAGCGGCGCGGCGAGCGGATGGGCGAGCGTCACCTGGCCGGCGAGAAACTCGAGCGGGCCGAGGTGCACGTTCTTGGTGGCCGTCGCGTTGGCCATGAACTCGAGTGTCGGCCAGCCGTTGGCGTGCTGCCACCACAGGTGCGGCGCGAACACCAGCAGCGCCAGCGCGCCGCCCAGCCCCAGCCACGGCGTCGCCAACAGGCGGCGCTGCGGCGTGCAGAGCAGGCCGGCGACGAAGGCCGCGGCGAAGAGCCCGACGCTGTACTTGTTGAGCAGGCCGAGCCCGGCGACCAGACCGAAGACCAGCCACAGGTGCGGCGCGCCGCCGAGCAGCAGCCGCACCGCCAACCACTGCAACAGCGCCCAGATCGCCAGCTCCAGCGCGTTCATCGAGAAGAAGCTGCTCATCGCCAGCAGTTGCGGTGCCACCGCCATCGCCAACGCCGCCAGCAGTTGGCCGCCGCGGCCGGCGCCGAGCGCGCGCGCGATGAGGCCGGTCAGGAAGACGGTCAGCGCGGCGGCGCCCGCGGCTGGCAGGCGCAGCGCCAGCAGCGAGTCGCCGGGCGTCGCGCGCGTCGCCGTCAGCAGTGCGATCGACAGCGGCGGGTGATCGACATAGCCCCAGTCGAGTCGCTTGGCGCAGGCGATGTAGTACAGCTCGTCGCGGAAGATGCCCGACTGCTGCCCGGCGACGAGCAGGAGCAGGAACATCACCAGCGCCAGCAGCGCCAGCCAGCCGAGGTCGCGCACGCAGGGCGCATACCGCGCCGCCCGTGTCAGAGCCAGCAACGCCCGCCGCCGCCGTGGTGGGTCCGACGCGTCCAGCACACGATTGACACGAGGACCTATGTGGTCAAGTAGTTGGTCATGATCAGGGTCAACATTGCGGAAGTGAAGGCTCGCCTGTCGTATCACCTTGAACAGGTGGAGAGGGGCGAGACGGTGGTGATCTGTCGGCGCAACGTGCCCATCGCCGAACTGCGGCCGGTTGCCAGGCCGCCGACCGCGCCGCGGCCGCTCGGCATCGATCGCGGCATGACCGTGCCGCCGAGCTTCTTCGAGCCGTTACCGGCCGCGTTGCTGGAGGCATTCGAAGGGCGCGACGAGCCGGCGTGAAGCTGCTGCTCGACACCTGCACGTTCCTCTGGCTGGCGGCGGACGACCCGCAACTCTCGCCAGCCGCGCGCGAGGCGTGTCGCGACCCCGGCAACGAGGTCTACCTGAGCGCTCTGTCCGCCTGGGAGATCGCCATCAAGCACCGGCTCGGCCGGCTGCCGCTGCCGGAGCCGCCGTCGCGCTACGTCGCCAGCCGGCGCGCCTGGCTGTGCCTGGAACCGCTCGCCTTCGACGACGCCGCCGCCACGCACGACGCGCTGCTGCCGGCGCACCACCGCGACCCCTTCGACCGCGGTCTGGTATCGCAGGCCATCCTGCTCGGCCTGCGCATCGTCACGCCGGACCCGACGATCGCGCGCTACCCCGCGCCGACGCTCTGGTAGGCGAGGCCGTCGCAGCGGGTGGCACCAGCGCCGGGCGCTGTGGCATGGTCCGCTGATGCGGCTCGATGGCAAGGTGGCGATCGTCACCGGCGGCGCCTCCGGCATCGGCGCGGCGACCCTGCGGCGGTTGGCGGCGGATGGCGCGTCTGTGGTCTGCGCCGACATCAACGACGAGGCCGGCGCGCAGGTGGTGGCCGAGATCGGCGCGCGCGCCGCGTACTGCCACTGCGACGTCGGCGAGCTGCCGCAGGTCGAGGCCGTCGTCGCCTTCGCGGTCGAGCGCTTCGGCGGGCTGGACATCATGCACAACAACGCCATCTGGTCGGGCGGCGGCTGGGTGCACGAGATCGACCCGGAGATCTGGCAGCGCAGCCTGCAGATCATGCTCACCGCCGTCTTCTACGGCTGCCGAGCCGCCATTCCGGTGCTGTTGCGACGCGGCGGTGGTGCCATCGTCAACACCGCCTCGATCGAGGCCTTCGGCGGCGAGATGATGGCGTCGCCGTACGCCACGGCCAAGGCCGGCGTCGTCAACCTGACGCGCAACGTCGCCGTCGAGTACGGCCGCAAGGGCATCCGCGCCAACGCCATCTGCCCCGGCATCGTCGAGACGCCGCTGTACGGGCTGATGGAGATGTTCGCCAAGCGCACGCGCGCCGAGATGGAGGCGCTGTCGCCGCTCGGCCGCCTGCTGCGGCCGGAGGAGATCGCCAACGTCGTCGCCTTCCTGGTCAGCGACGACGCCTCGGGCATCACCGGCGCCGCGGTGGTCATCGACGGCGGCACCACGGCGATGCTCAACCTCGGCGGCCATGGACCCTACGAGGGATGACGTCCCCAGCGCGGCTCGTTGCCCTGCTGCTGCTGGGGCTCGCTGCCTGTAGCAGCAAGATCCCCGTGCACGTCGACCAGAGCTCGCTGGCCGACTTCAGCCCCTACCGCACCTACGCCTGGTTGGCGGCGCCGCCCGAGCCGCAGCCGGGCGAGACCGAGACGCCGGTCGAGTTGTTCGGGTGGCGGATGCGCAGCGCCCTCGAGAGCGGCATGCGGGCGCGCGGCTACGCCCTCGACGGCGAGGCGCCAGATCTGCTCGTCACCGTGCGGGTGATGCTCGAGGAGCGCTACACCGGCTCGTTCCGCGAGTACTGGCGCTACACCGAGATCGGCGGCTCGCAGAATCTCTTCAGCGCCTTCTCGCTCGGCTACGAAGAGGCGACGCTGGTGGTCGAGGCGTTCGACGCCCGCACTCGGCAATTGGTCTGGCGCGGCCGCACGGCCGTGTCGATGGACGCCGAGCAGCGCGGCGATCGCGCCGCCGCCAGCGTCACCGCACTCATGCAAACCTTTCCGCATGGAGCACGCCTATGACGTTGAATCTGGCTGATACGTGGGAAGCCGTCGCCGACGCGCTGGGTGACGAGGTGGCGCTGATCCAGGGCGATCACCGCGAGACCTTCCGGCAGTTCGAGACGCGCGCCGCCCGCCTCGCCGGGGCGCTGCGCGCGCACGGCGTCGCGCCGCAGAGCAAGGTCGCCCTCTATCTCTTCAACGCCAACGAGTACCTCGAGTCCTGCTTCGCCGCGTTCAAGCTGCGCGCCGTGCCGGTGAACGTGAACTACCGCTACCTGGCCGACGAACTGCACTACCTGCTCGACAACGCCGACGCCGAGGTGCTGGTCTACCACGGCGCGCTGGCCGAGCGCGTCGCGGCGGTGCGCGAACGACTGCCGAAGCTGCGCGTGCTGGTGCAAGTGACGACCACCGACGCCGACCGCGTGCCGCTGCTGCCCGGCGCCATCGACTTCGAAGCCTTCCTCGCCGGCGCCGAGCCGGCGCCGCGCCTGGAACGCTCGCCCGACGACCTCATCTTTCTATACACCGGCGGCACCACCGGCCTGCCGAAGGGCGTCATGTGGCGCCACGCCGACCTCTTCCGTGTCCTGTCGCAGAGCTACCAGGCGATCGGGGAGGTGCCGACCACGGCCGCCGAGGCCGGCGACATCGCGCGGCGCATGCGTGCGATGGGTGTCTCCGGCCCGTGCCTGGCGGCGGCGCCGCTGATGCACGGCATGGCCTGGTTCACCTCCATGGGCCGCCTGATGACCGGCTCGACCGTGGTCAGCCTCGCCAAGCGCTCCTTCGACGCGCACGAGCTGTGGGGGTTGGTGCAGCAGCACCGCGTCGCCATGTGCGTCATCGTCGGCGACGCCTTCGCCCGGCCGATGGTACGCGCCCTCGAGGGGGCCGAGGCGAAGGGCACGCCGTACGACATCTCGTCGCTGATGGTCGTCGTCTCCGGCGGCGTCATGTGGACGCCGACCTTCAAGCAGGCCTTCCTCGACCGCGGCGTGCCGATGCTCATCGACGGCCTCGGCTCGAGCGAGGCGACCGGCATCGGCATGATGATCTCCACGGCCGGCGCCGAGTTGGAGACGGCGAAGTTCCAGCTCAACCCGACGACGCGCGTCTTCACGGAAGCGGGGGGCGCGGTGCAGGCGGGGAGCGGCGAGATCGGCCTGCTCGCCGTCGCCGCCGACAGCGGCATTCCGCTCGGCTACTACAAGGACGACAGCAAGACCGCCGCGACGTTCAAGGTCATCGACGGCGTCCGCTACTCGATCCCCGGCGACTGGGCGCGCATCGAGGCCGACGGCAGCATCACCCTGCTCGGGCGCGGCTCGGTGTGCATCAACACCGGCGGCGAGAAGGTCTTCCCCGAGGAGGTCGAGGAGGTCGTCAAGCTGCACCCGGCGGTCGAGGACTGTACCGTCGTCGGCCTCGCCGACGAGAGCTGGGGCGAACGCATCGTCGCCGTCGTGGCGTTCAGCAGCGGCTGCTCGGCCACCGAGGCCGAGCTGATCGCCACCGCGCGCGAGAAGCTCGCCGCCTACAAGGCGCCGAAGCAGATCGTCGTCGTCGAGCGCATCGTGCGCAGCCCGGCCGGCAAGGCCGACTACCGCTGGGCCAAGGAGACGGCGGCGCGGCAGCCGCGCTGAGCTCGGTGCGCCGCGTCTCCCGGAGACCGACGGCTTCGTACACGCGGGTGCTGAGCGACAATTCCACCTCCCACGAACCAGTGGCAATCGGGAAGTCCAATTGTCGCCGGTGTGGAAAGATGCTTGGCGTCAGCCACGCGGCCATGGAGGGTAGACGCATGCGTCCCGCAGGCATCGATCGCGCCGCGCTGCTGAGCGCGGCGTTGCTCGCCGTGTCCATGGCGTGCGGCGCGCCGGCGCAGGCGGGCGCGAACAACGCCGGCGTGGCGCGCTGCGGCAGCCGCAAGGTGGCGGCGATCGGGCGCGGCTGTCGCGACCTGCTGCGCGCCGAGGCGCGATTCCTGCGCAACGGCGATGGCGCGGCGCGCGCCGCGCGAATCGCCGCGGTCGGCGGTCGGCTGACCGCGGAGTGGTCGCGCGCCGAGGCTGCCGCCGCCGACGCCCGCTGCGCGGCGCGGAGCGCCGATGCCGACGCCGCTGCCGCGCGCCTGACGGCGGCGGTGTCCGCTGCCACCGCCGCCGTGCCGGGCAGCGTCGAGTGCCGGCGCGCGCTGGTGGGGCTCTGGGCGCCGCTCTGCCGCAGCGCCGTCGCCAGCGAGCGCGCCGCGCTGCGCGGCGCCGCGAGCGCCGCGCCGGCGCATCTGCGCGCCCGCATCGCGGCGCGCTGGCCGGCGCCCGGCTGTGCAGGCGGTCCGGACGCCGCCGCGGCGAGCCGGACGATCCTGCGCCTGGCGGCCGGCGCGGCGGCGGACGCGACGACGCGCGGCCTGCGCCCCCTGGGCGCCGACATCGGCGTCGCCGTCGGCGCGGCGATCGAGCCCGACGAGGTGGCGAGCGACGTCGACTACACGTCGGCCCTGGCGCACGACATCGATTCGCTGACGGCGGAGAACGTCATGAAGTGGGGGGTGGTGCATCCGCAGCCGGCCACCTGGAATTTCGGCCCCGCTGATGCCGTCGTCGCGCGTGCCGAAGCGGCCGGGCAGCGCGTCCGCGGCCACACGCTGAACTGGGGGGCGCTGCAGCTTCCCGGCTACGTCAGCGCCGCTACGACGGCGGGCGAGTTGCGCGCGCACATGGCCGAGCCCATCGCCGGCCTGGTCGGCCGCTACGCCGGGCGCGTCGCGCAGTGGGACGTCGTCAACGAACCGCTGCCCGGCTTCCTCGAGGCGCCGACGCCCGACGGACTCGACGACAACATCTTCCACCAGCGCCTCGGTGCGGACTACATCGCCGAGGCGCTCTACCTCGCCCGCGCCGCCGATCCGACCGCGCGGCTGTACATCAACGAGAACGGCCTTGAGGTACCCGGCGCCAAGCAGGATCGCTTCTTCGCGCTGGTGCAGGCGCTGCTGGCGGCGGGCGCGCCGCTGGACGGTATCGGCTTCCAGGCCCACCTGGGCCTCGTGCCGCCTGGTCAGTATCCCAACGCGGCGACCATCGAAGCGTCACTGCGCCGCTTCGCCGACCTCGGTCTCGATGTCGAGCTCACCGAGGTCGACGTGACCCTGCTGTTCGTGTCCGGCGCGCTGCCGGCTCGCTTCGCCGTCCAGGGCGACGACTATCGCGCCCTCGGCGAGGCCTGCGCCGCCGTGCCCCGCTGCCGCGGCATCACCACGTGGGGCCTGAACGACCAGTACTCCTGGCTGCGCCCCTTCCTCGGCGCCACCGACTGGCCGCTGCCCTTCGACGAGGCGTGGCGGCGCAAGCCGGCCTATTTCGGCCTGCGCGCCGGCCTGCTCTACGGCCGACTGAGTATGAATTGACGCGGGGTCTGAAGGGGGGATCGGCGCTCGAGATCGCCCGTCACGTGGCCCAACCCCACCCCGAGGATTGGCATGTCGCGTCGGCTGTCAGGGGCACGACTGGGCGCCGAAACGGGTCAACGTTCGGCGCCGACTCACACTGCACCTCCGCGAACTCGAACGCGCGCTGCCGCGTGCCCAGCGAGACGCGGTCGCGTCATCAAGAGGGATCGGTACGCCGCCAGCGCAGCAGAGTGATGGCGCCGACGGCGATCAGCAGGGTGACGGCAAGTACCCCGGCACCCGGGGAGAGGGCTGGGGCGGGAGCCACCGGATCCGCCGCGCAGAGACCGACGTTGCCCGGGTTGTCACAGGACTGGCCGGGCGGGCAGGACGGATCGGTGCAGCAGGTGTCGTCGACGCAGTTGCCGGACACGCAGTCGACGGGATCCTCGCAGCCACCGCCGTTCGGCACCCTGGTGTCCGTCGCTGTCGCGGTCGGCGCGCTGGTCGCCGTCGGCGTGCTCGCCGGCGTCTGCGGCAGGCAGTCCACCCCGCACGTTCCGCCGGACACCCACTGGCCTGCGCACTGGGCTTGGAAGACCCCGTTGTTGCAGGTCTGGCTGTCCACCTGACAGCAGCCGGTTTCAAAGCAGATACACGCCCCGCCTCCGAGGCCGACGCATTCCGAATTGGCCGGGCACGTCCCGTTGCATTGGGGGAAGCTCGCCGAACACGACACCGCTACCCCGTCGGCCGCTCCAGGGAGCAGAGTTGCCGCGGCGAGAACAGTGCACACCATTCCGACCAGCATCAGGCTCGGAAGACGGCGCGGTACCTTCATGATGACACCTCCAACCACGCGCCGTGTACGCCAGGTGGCCGACCCGATCAACCGAACTGTGCGCGTACGCAACCGCGGCGACGCTCGCCGCCGAGTCCGGTTCGGCGCCGGTGGTTGTCCGTCCGCGCTCTGACGACCGTCGCGGCGTTGCGCGGCGGCCTCGACCTGCATGCCAATCGGCGCGCCCCGAGCCCCGACGCGACGCGGTCATCCCGCTGGCGCCGCTCGACATGCGCCTCGTCGTCCTCGCCGCTGCGCTGCGTACCAGCGCCGCAGCGCCTATCGAGGCGCCATTCGGCACGAGGATTCTGGCGTTTGACAGCCCCGAGCGCGGCAGCGTACTGGGCCTCGGGAGCGGGCGCAGTGCAATCCTGGCCGGGAAGCAGATTCGACCCGAGCGAGAGGTGAGCCGCGAGGCCAGCGCGGCGCCGTGCGGCTGGACGATCCAGGACCCACCGGCCGGGTACGGCCCCGAGCGACCGCGTCTGCTCGAGCAGGTACGGCTGGCGCTGCGCGCACGGCATTACAGCCGGCGCACCGAGCACGCGTACGTCGGCTGGATCCGCCGCTTCATCTTGTTCCACGGCAAGCGGCATCCGGCCGAGATGACCGAATCGGAGATCAACGCGTTTCTGACCCATCTGGCGGTGCGCGAGCGCGTCAGCGCGTCGACACAGAACCAGGCTCTGGCCGTACTCCTCTTCCTGTACCGGCACGTATTGCAACGCCAGGTCGGCGCGCTCGGCGAGATCGTGCGGGCGCGCCGTCCGCAGCGTCTTCCGGTGGTGTTGTCGCGCGACGAGGTCAAGCTGGTGCTGGCAAACCTCGTCGACGACAAATGGCTCATGGCGTCGCTGCTTTACGAGTCGGGATTGCGGCTGGCAGAGTGCTGCGCCCTGCGGGTGCAGGGTATCGACTTCGCGCGCCGCGAGATCCTGGTTCGCGATGGTAAGGGTGCCAAGGACCGCATCACGATGCTTCCGGAATCGCTCGTGGCGCCGCTGCGGCAGCACCTCGAGCGGGTCAAGGCGATTCACGAGCGGGACGTGCGCGACGGTTGGGGACGCGTGGCCATGCCCCAGGCACTGGATCGCAAGTACCCAAGCGCACCGCGCGAATGGCGCTGGCAGTGGATCTTCCCGCAGGCGCATCGCTGGACCGATCGGCGAACCGACGCGCAGGGGCGGCACCACCAGGACGAGTCGCGTCTCCAGAAGGCGTTCCGGCGCGCCGTGGTGCAGGCTGGGCTCATCAAGCGCGCCACCTGTCATTCCCTTCGGCATTCCTTCGCCACGCACCTGTTGGAGGCCGGCTACGACATCCGCACGGTCCAGGAACTTCTCGGCCACACGGACGTGCGCACGACGATGATTTACACCCACGTCCTCAATCGCGGCGGCCGCGGCGTCAAGAGCCCGGCAGACACCTTGTGACCTGGCGAGTCGGCGATGCTTACGCGGAAACCGCATAACACCCCATTCCTCTGCCTCCAGCCCACAAACCATTGCGGTGCCGAGAGGTTCGCCCCCCGCGCCCGATAGACCGATGACACCTTTCATCGCGGGGCTATCGGGAAACCAGATAATCCTTAGTTAGGTCCAGCATGGTCACAGTGTACATGGAGCGAATATTCATGAGGGGTTGTTTGCTCATCTTCTGCATCTATCTGTTTGGATGCGCTGGACAGAGGCCGCCTACAGCCGAAGAGTTCAATGCATGGAGGCGGGTTCGCTTTCCGGAAGACGTTATTGCCAAGGTCGATGTCGGACAGATCCGCTTCGAAGGAGGTGACGGGTCTTCTCAGTCAGCAGCCGTGATCATCGCCGGCGCCTCCGGGGACAGAGACGGAGTTCCGGTAGAGTATCTTTGGATCGCGCAAGAGCATGGAATCCAAGGGCGCAACTGGGCCTTGGCGGGGCAAAGTGTAACCCGGCCTGATGCGAAGGGTCGACGATTTGATGTTCTGACAATAGAAGTGGCCGGAGAGTTGGCCCCCCTGACGTACTACTTCGACATCAGCGAGTTTTACGGAGCAGACGCGAGACGTCTGTTTGGCGGGCAATGAGACCTAACAAGCGGTTGCAGCGGACGGCGTTCCGCCGCCGCTGAACCGGAACGTTAGCCCTGCGTCTGCACTGGACTCGGAAACTGGACCGGCGTACCGTCGCAGCATGAGCACAGGACCGATCCTCGAGACCTTCCGGAAATTGCCGTCGACCGAGAAGATTCGTCTGGTTCAGCAGCTCTGGGACGAAATTGCGGAGGAAGCTTCGCACCTTCCTCTTGCTGACGCCCAGCGTCGGTTGCTCGACGAGCGAATTGACGAGCATGAGGCGAATCCCGATGACGTCGAGCCGTGGGAAGGGGCCCGCGACGACATCCTGCGCAAGCTGTGAAATATCGGCTGCTCGTCAGGCGGCGTGCGAAGGCCGACGTTCACTGGGATATCTGAAGAACGAATGGCAAGCCGTAGACAAGCTCTCTCGCGATGGCCATCAGGCCGCGTATGAGAAGGAGGCCAAGTACCTCTATGGATTGCTGCGAGAAGCGTGGGAACGCGCCCTCGAGGAAGTTCTCCTGGCCGGCGTTGTCGAACGGTTCCGGCCTGGCGTTCAGACACAGCACATCGGCACGATCACCGACATCACGCTGCAGGATTGCGGAGCGCTCGAAGCGGCGATGACGAAATGCTCGAAGTGGCTGCCCGGCCACGATCAGGCGCCGGCGGCGCGTGCGCCGGTGCCTGATCCGGCGGAACTCAACGCCGACATCGGGGCGTTGGAAAACTGGGTCGGCGCGATTCACAGTCGTCGGTGAGGAAGACCGGGTGAACGAAGAGCGCGGCATAGCAACCGGTTGCAGCGGACGGTCCGCTGCGCGGCCCGCCGCTGAACCGGAGCGTTAGCCAGACCTGCAGCCGCATGCTACACGCGATCCATCGGAGCTGACGATGAGCGCCCTCGAGCCACTGATCACGACCTCGCCCGATCGCCTGAGTGGAACTCCGGTGTTCGCCGGGACGCGAGTCCCGGTATAAACGCTGATCGAATACCTTGAGGGCGGGGAGTCCCTGGAAGGCTTCCTCGACGACTTTCCGAGCGTTTCGCGCCAGCGCGCCGTCGCGGTGCTCGAGTTGGCGAAGTCGGCGCTCCTGGAGAAAGCAGTGGCCGCCTGACTCAGCGGTCACGCTTATGCGCGTGCTCCTAGATGCGTGCGTCCCGAAAGGCCTTCGTAAAAGCCTCTTGGGCCACGATGTTCGCACCGCGCCGGAGATGGGCTGGGGCGACCTCGCAACGGTGACCTCCTCGACGCCATGGAGGGGCACTTTGACGCGCTCGTCACCGTCGACAGGCGGTTACCGCAACAGCAGCACATCGAGGGCCGCCCGTTCAGGGTGGTGGTCCTGCGTGCCAAGTCGAACCGCCTCGCAGACCTCGTTCCCTTGGTCGACGATCTTCTTGCGGCGCGCTCGAAGCTCGACGCTGGCGGGGTCAAGGGAGTGGCTGGCTAACAAGGCGATGGAGCCGACCGGCTTGGTCTTGTCGACTCGTCGCGATCGTCGGTGCGCCGGCGGCTCATCGCCATCGCGTTAGCCGCCATAGGAGAGTCCTGTGCCGAATGAGACCGTCGAAGGTGGATGCCAGTGCGGTTCGGTTCGCTATCGAGTGAGCGGCAGCCCAGTGTTGGCCGCGCTGTGCCACTGTTCTATGTGCCGCCGTGCTAACGCTGCTCCGGCCGTCGCATGGGCTATGTATCAGCAGTCGCAGGTTACGTTCCTGAACGGCCCGCCGAAGGTCTACGAGTCATCCCCTGGCGCAAACCGGGGCTTCTGTCCTCACTGCGGAACTCAAATCAGCTTTGCCGCCGCCTACATTCCAGGGCTCATCGACATCACGATCGGGAGCCTAGACGATCCAAGTCAGGTTCCACCCCAACTCCACTACTGGGAGTCCAAGCGCCTGCCGTGGATTCACTTCGCCGATCAGTTGCCACGGTACCCGGAGTTTCCTCCCACAGAGTAAGCGGCAGCTTAGAGAATGGCAGCTAACCCTTCCATCGAGCGGACGTGCCAAGGGCCGCTGCGCGCCCCAAGCGGCCCGCCGCTGAACCGGAGCGTTAGGCCGGCGCCAGCGATCGGGGTATTGTCAGCACCGTGCCCGTCGTCTCGACATTCTTCGGCATCGTGATCCGCATGTTCTACCGGGAGCATGGAGTTCCGCACTTCCATGCGGAGTACCAAGGACAGCAGGCGACATTTACCTTCGACGGCAGGATTCTCGCCGGGAGCCTGCGATCGCCGACCGCGCGCCGACTGATCGAGCAGTGGGCGACCGATCATCGCGAGGCACTGGACGCAAACTGGCACCGCGCGACAGCAGGCGAACCTCTCGAGAGGATTGAACCGCTGGACTAAGGAGACGTCATGGAAGAACACCTTCCGACCGTGATTCGTGCTGAGTACCGAGGCGGGTACGCGATCGAACTGACGTTCAGCGACGGTCTACAGAGGACCGTGGATTTTGAACGGTGGCTCGAGGGACCAGTGTTCGAGTCGTTGAAAGACCCTGCGTACTTCGCACGATTCTTCCTCGAAGGGGGCGCTGTGGCGTGGCCGAATGGCGCCGATGTCGCGCCAGAAACTCTCCACGCAGAGGCCAGGTCCAGTGAGGCGGCCTAACAAGCGCTTGGAGCCGACCGGCTTGGTCAGTTTCCTTGCTGGCCGACGGCGCTGCGCCGGCGGCTCAAGCGCCAGTTGGGCAGACCAAAGTGTCGATGGTCGGTCCAGTGGTGTGAGATCATCCAACAAATGGCTACGGTCTACGTCGAAACGACCATCGTCAGCTACCTGCCGGTCCGGCAGAATCGTGATGCCGTGCTTGCGGCGCATCAGACGTTGACGCGGTCTTGGTGGCGCGGCCGATCTGCGTACGAATTGCGGATCTCTCAATTGGTGCTGGACGAGGCATCGGCCGGCGATATCGTCATGCGCGCGCGTCGGCTGCGGGCGCTGCGCGGCCTTCCCGTCCTCGCGCTCACCGATTCTGCGACGCGCGTGGCGAGAGATTTGGTCCGGAAAGGCGCTCTGCCGGAGAAGGCGGTGGTTGATGCGTTCCACATTGGCGTGGCTGCGGCGCACCAAGTCACGTATCTCCTGACGTGGAACTGCACACAGTTGGCGAACGCCACCATGCGTGGCACCATTGAGGCGGTGTGTCGTTCTGCGGGTTTGACCCCGCCGATCATCTGCACGCCAGAGCAGCTGCCAACGAGGAGACCGTCATGAAGCATCGGGATTCAATCATCGACGAGATCCATAAGATCCGAGAACGTATCGGTCGCGCTCACGACTTCGACGCGGACCGCATCGCCTTGACGATTCGGCAGCACGAGCAAGAGGCCGGACGTCCCGCAGTTGCAGTAGCACCGCGGCGAACCAAAGCGACCTCCAAGCGGCATCGGGGACGGGCTGCTTAACAACGCGATGGAGCCGTCGGCGCGTGAGCTGACGCTGACGCCCCGCGGCTCATCGCGAGCGTTGGGCAGCGTCGATGAGACATCCTCAAGTCGCCATGCTGATCGCTTGCTTCGTCGGCGCGACGGGCGCATCCGCCGGCGAAGTCGAGCGCGTTGTGGCGAATGGAATGGAGCTGGCATACGTCGAGACGGGCCGGGGTGCTCCCGTGGTGCTCGTGCACGGCGGGCTGCAGGACTACCGGCTATGGCGAGCTCATCTCGGCGTCTTCGGCCAGCGTTACCGCGCGATCGCGTACAGTCGCCGCAATCACTTCCCGAATGCAGTAAGCGCCGACGATACCTCCGACACGATGGGCGACGTTCACGGTGACGATCTCGCGGGCCTGATCGAGAGACTCGCGCTCGGCAGAGTGCATGTGGTGGCACACTCGGGCGGAGCGCTCGCCGCTCTCTTCTTCGCGGCGAACCACCCCGAGCTGATTCGCACGCTCACGGTGAACGAGCCGCCCGCGACCGGTCTGTTGCTGAATGCCGCCGGCGGAGCGGAGGCGCTCGCGGAGTTCGGCGCTCGCATGACCCCCGCGCGTGAGGCCTTCCGGGTCGGCGATCTGCAGCGAGGTCTGCGGCTGTTTGCGGACGCCGTCGGGGGACCCGGGACCTACGACCGTCGCTCGGACGCCGAGCGCCGCATGATGATGGACAACGCCCTGGAGCGCGTGGCCGACGCGAGGGCGTCGTCGCAGGCGCCCGCCTTCACCTGCGAGATGGCGAAGCGGATCACGGCCCCCACCCTGTTGATGAACGGTGCGCGAAGTCCGGCAATCTTCCACCGGATCGCCGACCAGCTTGAGCGCTGCTTGCCGAACCGCGAGCGCGTGGTGGTCCCGGACACTTCGCACACCGTGCCCAGCGAGAATCCCAAGGGCTTCGACGATGCCGTGCTCGCCTTCCTGGCGTAGGCTGATCCGACGTGACGCGACGCTGCCCAACAAGGCGATGAAGCTGACGGTCGCCCTTGGCGCCCGCAGCTTATCGCCGATCCGTTAGCCGGCGCACGGTAGAGGGTCGACGATGAGGATAACCGATGTCCGTCCAGTCTTACTGACGCATCCGTACGGCACCGGGTCGGGCGGTCAGCGCAGTGCCTGCTTCGTCGAGGTGGAGACCGACGCTGGAGTAACCGGAGTGGGCGAGACGTACGCCGGTGTGTACGTCCCCGAGGTCGCGGCGTCGATCGTCGAGTTGTTCAAGCCGCTGGTCGTGGGGCAAGACCCGACCAGCCCAGAAGCGGTCTACCGCACCGCCTACCGGGCCACGAGCTACTTTGGTCGCACGGGCCTCACCGTGATGGTCTTAAGCGCAATAGAGAACGCCCTCTGGGACATCGCCGGGCAGGCCCGCGAAGTGCCCGTCCATGCGCTCCTCGGAGGCGCGGTGCATGAAGAGCTGCCAGTATATGGGAGCGGCGGACCATTCACGATGAGTATTCCGGAGCTGGTCGCCCAGGGGCTCGATACGAAACGGCGCGGCCTTCGCGGCTTCAAGCTGCGCGTCAATTTCTTCCGCTACCAGCCCGAGGTGGAGATCGAGCGTGTTGCGGCCGTACGTGAGGCCCTTGGCCGTGACATGGCCCTCGCCATCGACGCCGTGCAGACCTACAACCCGAAGCCGTGGTCGGTGAAGGATGCCGCGCGGATGTTGCGTATGCTTGAGCCCTTCGGCCTGGCGTGGGCCGAAGAGATGCTGCCACCATTCGATCCCCAGCCGTACGCGGAGCTCCGACGCACGACATCAACCCCCATCTCGGGCGGAGAGGGCATCACCACTGCGGTGCAGTTCGAACAGTGGCTGCGCGCCGGAGCGTTCGACTTGGCACAGCCCGACGCGACGATCATCGGTGGGATCGGTGAGGCACGTCGAGCGTGCGAAGCCGCCGCAGCGCACAACATCCCGGTGGCCGTGCACGTCTGGGGATCGGCGCCGACGCTCGCCGCCAACATCCACGTGGCCTTCGCCACGTCCAACTGCATCTGGGTGGAGCACCCCGTTCTTGGCAACCCGCTTGAGTCCGAGTTGTGCGTTGAACCCCTGGTCATTCGCGACGGCTATGTACAGCCGCCAACGGCCCCGGGACTCGGAATCCGGCTGACCGCAGAACTCCGCGAGAAGTATCCGGTCGTGCCGGGCAGCGGCAGCGTGTTTGGAGTGTAGGAGCGTCTCCGGTGGTGAGATGTTTCGATGCTTCTTCGGGCGGGCGAACTGCGCCAGCTAACATTCCGCTCCAGGCGACGGCGAAAGGCGCGCCGCGCCTCAGCGCCACTCGTGGGCAGCACCGGAGTAGATGCCGGGATTGAAGTCCTTTACGGAGGTGAGCCTGAGGGAGGCTCAACGCATGATTCATGAAGTCACTGGCAACATTTTGATGACGAAGGCTCAGGCCGTCGCCCACGGCGTGGCGCCGAATGATCATTTCGACAGCGGCTTGGCCCTTGCCCTTCGAGAACGATGGCCGGCCATGGCCAAGGACTTCCGGCACTATGTTCACCAGACGCATCCCAAGCCGGGAGAACTGTGGGTGTGAGGCAACGTCGGTAGAGTTCGGATCTACAATCTGCTCACACAGGAAGGTGAACACGGGCACGGCGGCAAGCCCAGCCGCGCGACTCTTGCCAACGTCTAGCATTGCTTGCGACGACTCCGACACGAACTGGAGAATGAGGACGTCAAGAGTCTGGCCCTGCCGAAATTAGCTACGGGCACCGGTGGATTGGAATGGCCGGGCGTCCACGCTCATATCGTGCAACATCTGGGCGACCTGCCAACTACAGTTTATCTTTATACCACATATCACGAGGACCAACAGGCAACCGAACCGGGCCTGTAAGAGGCCAATGTTGAGGCCGTTGTGAGTGCTGACATCGCCAAGGTTAACAGCCTGGCGATCGAAGGGGGCAACTGTCATGTCCTGGAAATGTATCAAAGGGCTGAGACAGCTATACCGCGCCATGGACCAGCCGAGCCAACCATGGCACTTGACCGGATCGGCGTCATAGTGCGTCGAGACATGACGTTCCTTGCCGCCGGCCCGGCAACGGCTCCGATCTCTCCTCGAGCGACGTCGCTCACGAGCACATGCCCAGGATGAGGCGAACAGCGACGCCACGATCCACTTCCTCGGTACACCGGGCGCCGGCACCTGGGGCGTACGCGGACCATGCCACTCCCTGGCGTCGGTGTGCACCGCATACGCCGCCGCCCAATCGTTCGTCGCGAGCGACGGCCTTCGCTCGCCGCTGAGAACGAACGGTGGGCGTCCTCGGGCACCCGATGCGATTCGTGCCCATGCATTTTGCGATCGGGGCGGCCGGAGCGCTGGCGATCTCACTGCTGTTCTCGCGCCTCTCCGGGGAGACCCAGGGCGCCGCACCAGCCATGGCCATGATCATCGGGATCGCCTCTGCATCGCTGGCGCACTTTGTGTCGCCGTGGGCGACGCCAGTGACGCTGCTGTTGGTGGTACTGTCCTCGCTGCAGGAGCTAAGGGAGTTCCGGGCCCCACGACCCCACCGCCCGAGCACGAAGGAAAGCGCCCGTGACGCACCGCAAGCCAATCGAGGGAACGCGTCCGCGCGACGCCCTCCGGCGCGGCTGACCGGCCGCGGGCGGCGACGCCAACAGCGAACTGGAGCGATTGCGATGCCGACCCGATCCATGAACGAGGACGACCCGCTCGAGGATTTCGTTCCCCGCGAGATCACGCTCGACGGCATCACGAAGGTGGTGCACGTGGCAGGCGCCGGCCCGGCGGTAATCGTCATGACCGAGATGCCGGGCATCAGCCCGCACGTGGCGCGCTTCAGTCGCTGGGTGCGCGACG
>Ga0105044_10000356_pt1 | contig 55276 bp, 44 predicted proteins | sample MAT01_FD_78092 | JGI IMG/M metagenome (GOLD analysis project Ga0105044, IMG submission 78092) | Freshwater microbial communities from Lake Fryxell liftoff mats and glacier meltwater in Antarctica - MAT-01 | ecosystem: Environmental > Aquatic > Freshwater > Ice > Liftoff microbial mat | place...
AATTACCTGCTGCGCCAGCGTTTGATTTCCACACGCATCAGTGGCTGTCCATGTGCGGATCAACTGCTGCGAACATCCTGATCCTTGAGTGCTCTCAACCATTGTAAGAGTAACGCCAGATCCGCATTGATCAAACACAATCGGTTCTTCATAAAACGGAACAGTTCCGCATGAAATCGTGAATGATGGCGGCACACTTACGAATACAGGTCCCTGATTATCTGAAACGTGAATCAATTGCTGAAATGAGCTCGAGTTGTTACAGCCATCCACAGCAATCCATGTGCGCTCAATAGTGAAATTACATCCTGTTTCGAGCTCCACATCCGAGTAAGAAATTTGTGGTGCGGCAGTACAATCGTCGCTGACGGAAACCGATAATGATGAAAGTAACTGACAACTCACATTGACTTCTACGGGAGAAGAAAACACTGGAGGTTGATTATCCTGAAGTGAAATTATCTGTTGATCTGTAGTTGAATTTCCACAGGCATCGGTAGCTGTCCAAGTACGTGTAATCATCAATCCGCAGTTCACTTCTATGAAATATTCAGCGGAGGTGACTGTCACGTTCAGGTCGCAATTGTCTGAAGCGGTAACCAATGACCATGCTGGCAACTGACCGCATCCCACCTGCATATCTTGAGGTATTCCAAACAATGACGGTGGTTCTTCATCGAGAAAAACAACGGTTTGCATCACCATCGCTTCGTTGTCGCATTCATCGCGGGCGGTCCAGATACGCTGCACCTGCTGACATGAGCCGCTAGAAATCGTGGACTCCGAATAGATGAGCGTGACTGCGCTGCAATTATCCGCGGCGGCTGGCTCTATCACGGGCAGTGGCGAGCCACAGGCCAGATTGATCGAAGCCGGAATTTCAGTGATGACAGGAGGAGTGTGGTCGGCGACAAGGATCTGCTGCACTGCAATGGTCACATTGCCGCAATCATCGGTGGCGGTCCAGATGCGAGTAATGGTCCTATCGCAATCCGCACCTTCCACTTGAATATCTACCGTCACGGAAACGACGGCACCACACTGATCACTAAACGATACAAGATCTGCTGAAGGCACTTCTCCGCATTCAATTTCAATCATTGGCACAAAGCCATTTGCAACCGGCCCTGCATTATCGGTGATGGTTAATAATTGCTCGATCATTGTGCTATTTCCGCACTGATCGGTGGCAGTCCAAGTGCGCACGATAGTATGCACGCATCCATTGACAGTACTATATTCAGAAAACACAAGTTGTGGAGCGGGGTCGCAATTATCCGTGACCTGCGGGATAAACGCAGGCACAGCCTCTCCACATTCCAACGATATATCCGCGGGCTGCTCCACAAAAACAGGAGCTGTAGAATCATGTACAAAGATGTATTGGGTGAACGTGGTTGTGTTACCACATTGATCCGTCAAAGTATATACTCGCTCTATAGTTGGCAAGCAAGCACCGCTGAACGAAGTCTCTTGCACCTCAACGTCTACGAGCTCGGTAAAACACGGATCGATGAAGTCGGTGGAAATGGGGGGAATCGCGTCGCACTCCACATACAGCTCTTCTGGGGTTGTCGGAAAGACAGGCAGCATAGAGTCATTCAGAATGACTTGCTGCTCGAGTGTCGAGGTATTTCCGCATGCATCGGTAGCAGTGATGACTACATTGATGGCGAGATAACAATCCAATCCACCGGAGCAATCAACGAAACCGTTAGAAGTTGTCCCGTCGACAAAATTTTCATTGAACGAACTCAGTGCTCCGTTTATTTCGGATGCAGAGTAAGCAATCGAACATCCACCAATGAAGGCATTGGCGATTTGGAGCAACTCGTTGACGGTTAATCCTGCCATACTTCCCTCAGCAAGTGTGAGCATACCAAGATCAGGAAACGCTGATCCGAAATTCTCATCTGCCGCATCAAATGCAGTGCTTAGTGTCGCCGCTACAAGTTGTCCGGCCAACACGTTGGAATAACCAGAGCCAGGATTTGTCAGACTGCCTGCTGGCAAAATCGTCGGGCTCGTTCCACTTGGCAGAAAATCGATTACCGCTTGAGCCGTAGTCAGGGTAAGCGTGTTGTTGCATCCGATAGTGAGGCCATCGGGAAACACTTCATCGAAATGTTGGGTAAGGTATACGCCCGGATTATTTCCATTGGGATTTGTTCCCCAGCCGCCTTGTGTTTGGGTTCGATACATGCCGGGCGTGCAATCAGAAGAATTTGTCCAGTCTTCGGCAGTATAGGTAATTGTCACCACAGGAGATGGATCACAATTATCCAAAGCAGTTGGAGTCCACTCATTCACAAAGGAACAATCCCCGATAATTTGGGGCATTGGCGAGAGCACAGGGGCTTCAGTGTCTGTAAGCGTAATGATCTGTGTGCACATTGCTGTTGAACCGGATGACGAAGTGGCGGTCCAGGTTCGTGTAATAATTGTTGAACAGGGGAATCCAGAAATCTGATCTTCATACGTTAGGACATATTCTTGCTCACAAAGAATTGTTGGAGTGCCTGAAGTTGCCGGGAGATAATCACTTTCGCAAGAGAGGGTGAGATCATTCACGCATTCTAATACTGGTAAATTGATGCACTCTCCTTCCATGTTAAAATCGCCATGGTCGTTCACAGTGCTTCCATTGATTGTACCTGTATAGTCGAACCAGCATGACATACCGGGCAGACTATTTTGATCATTGGCGGCCACTCCTACTTGAAATCCGTATTGATAATTGGAAGGTCGGTGAGTAAGATTGAGCGTACTTCCTTCAAAGTCGCCAAGGCCAATCATCACATTGAACGCATTAACGTCCATGATAAAATAGTCCCAAGTCTGATAGAGATTTCCAACGATTGCTGGGCTCCCTTTCCATGTTCGACCAAGAGCACTCCATTCCGTCCAATTCATTCGATCAGTAAACCATACATCAATATACCAACCCATTGCGGGGTTATTGATGTATTCGGTGGCACCATAGAGGTGTGCACGACCATCGGGGAACACATCAAAGTGGCCGCCTCCAACATCAAATTGATATTCATTGGTATTGCTGGTGGGCACATTCGGCAGCCAGATCACACGCTGATTTGCGCCAAATCCATCGACAAAGCAATTGGACTGATCACAATTATTTTCACTGAGAGAGTTGCCTGATTGATTGGGACCGGCACTGTGATTCGCAGCGACTTCGGATGGAGAAAGAGACTTACTATAGATCGCACAGAGGTGAATTTCTCCAAGCCATGGCCGGCTTGCGTCAATTTCATTCGCCAATGCAAGATCAAACGATGAAATCCAATTTGAAAAATCGCCTGTGCGGGTAGAGGAAGAAACGTGTGATCCATACACGTAAAGTTTTTCTTGCCCGTTGGCCATTCGTGTATACACCAAATGCTTTAATTGATTTGATGCGCTTCCGGATGGGCTTTCCAAATTGGGCGTTCCATTTGTGGAACCAGAAGATGTTCTGAGTCGCGCCTGAAACTTATTGGTTGTTTGAGCGAGCATCCAATTTCTGTTGCCCGTTCCATTCGAAGCGGTCAGAATTCGAGCTGGACCATCTTGAGTAGAGTTTGCGCATTTCACCCAAACTTCCATGGATATTTCCTGACTGAGCTGGCATGCCTCGGAGATTTTTTCTGTTCCTGACAATGACTTGATCAGCGTAGCTTGATCCACGGAAAGGCCTCCGCCGGGAAGCCAATGCACTGCTGCTGGATCGTAAATGCGAAGTAAAAGAGGTTCGCCATATCCGCTTTGATCCAACACAAATGAGCCTGCACCTTCCGAGAAGGGAAAATAAGCCACGAGTTGGTCGTCAGTGCGAGTTTGTGCTTGCACAGCAGAAGTGAGAGTAAGGAGATATAGGGTGAAGAAACGGAGTGAGTATAGTTTCTTCATAAGTCAGGTTTTGAAAAGAGAACAGTGAAATCCGTTGACTTCACAAATCGTCTTACCTGAAACGAGGGATGAGGGTTACGTTATTTTGGAAAAAGAAATCAACTCGTCCAAAGGCAACGACGAGACTTACAAATTCAGCGATAAAATCAAATGAGATGAATGCGCTGGAGGAGATTGTCTTTATAGGTGCGAGATACCGACAGTTGATTCGATGGCATTTTTACAGAAAAATTTGCCATATCAATGTCTTCGATCATATCCATATTGATCAACGAGTTGCGATTGATCTGTATGAACTTTTGTCGTGGCAATTTTTCGATCAGGTCCTTGAGTGAGATTTTGCAGTTGATCATTCGTCGTCCTACGCAAAGCGAGCAGTACTTGCCATCTACTTCTACATATTCAATTTCCCGGATATATATTTTCTTCAACTTATTGCCTACACGCGTGTAGAGACAATCATCCACTGGAAGTGCACTCACACTGAAGCCGATTGTTTCTCGGGCGTGTTCGGCCGCTAGTGCTACCGCTCGTTCCAAGGTAGACCGATCGATTGGCTTAGTAATGAAAGCCAGAGGAGTGAGCACTTTAGCTTTGTTAAAACTGTCTTCGTTATTGTATGCCGTTAAAAAGATCACCGGCGTTTTGCGAATCTCGTTGAGTTTGCGCACTAGTTCAACGCCATTAATTCCACCGTTCAGACTAATGTCGCATATTACAATGTCTGGGGTTTTAAGGGTAAATGCCACCACTGCATCCATCGCATTGTCCGCAAACCCGGCAATTTGATGTCCCAGCTCGGTAAGAATGACCTCAAGCGTAGTTCTCACTACAAGATCATCTTCGACTACCAATATTTGAGCACTTCCATTCATTGTAATGCGCAAGATTGCAAATAATATGCAACAAGGCACCAGTCCTATCTGTTTCATTTAACCACCTGTACCCCATTTTCGACGCCCTATGAAATGAGCGCCTTTTACGAGCGCTGCTCCCCGGATTTTGGGAGTTGGCCAAAACAGCCTATTTTTACACTCGCAAATTGAAAACAGACATGTCCCACTCCACACAAACCGACGAACTAGTATTTGAAGACGTAGCTCTATCGGAGGGTCATCAATTGGTGCTTTACAATGACGACGTAAATACGTTTGATTTTGTGATTGACAGCCTTGTAGAAGTATGTCGACACGATTCTCTTCAGGCGGAACAGTGTGCTTTCATCGTGCATTTTAAAGGCAAATGTTCAGTAAAAAATGGAGAGTTTGATAAACTCGAGCCCATGTGTGTAGCGCTGCTTGATCGCGGATTAAGCGCGACCGTCGAGCAGACCGCCTGAACCCCTTATATTTGGTTATGAGCAAAAAATGGATGGTTGTTATAGCGCTTTTGGCTGTCGCTTACCTGATCGGGTGCACACGCGTACCTATTACGAATCGACGCCAGGTGAATCTGGTGGGTGAAAATCAAATGATTGGAATGAGTCTGCAGGCGTATTCTGACTTTCTCTCGCAAAATCAAGTCCTTCCTGAAACTGATTCGCGGACTCAAATGGTTCGGAGAATTGGCTCCAATATTCAAAAATCGGTAGATAAATACCTTGCTGACAGTGGCCAGATCAAGCGTGTAGAAGGATTTCAATGGGAATTTAATGTGGTGAATGATCCTTCAGTGAATGCGTGGTGTATGCCTGGAGGTAAAGTCGTGGTGTATACCGGAATTCTTCCTGTTACTCAGGACGAGCAAAGTTTGGCTGTCGTCATGGGACACGAAATCGCTCATGCTGTTGCTCGTCATGGCAATGAACGCATGAGTCAGGGCTTACTTGTAAGCGCCGCCGGTGCAACAATTGGCGCTGTGATGAGTGAGTCGCCGCAATTGGCGCGAGATATTTTTCTTCAATCTTATGGAATTGGATCTACGCTCGGTATGCTGTCCTACAGCCGCACGCACGAGTCGGAAGCAGATAAGCTGGGATTAGTGTTTATGGCGATTGCGGGCTATGATCCAAGGGCCAGCATCGGATTTTGGGAACGCATGTCTGCATCCGGTGGTGCTGCGCCACCCGAATTGCTGAGTACACACCCGAGCGATGAAACACGCATCAACTCACTCAAAGAATTTATGCCTGAGGCATTGAAATTCTACAAGCCGGCTGCGAACTAGGAAACTTGTTGTCCTGTTCATAATTCAGACTTTTGCCTCATGTAAGGGAAGCTTCTTAGAGGAATCACATGGTAACTTTGGCATGGGTCTGTTTTGACCCGTTCTCTTCACCACCCTACCTATGTCATCCGAACGACTCAAAATGATTGAAACCATGCTGGAAACAAATCCGAAGGATAGTTTTCTGCATTACGCCGCGGCCCTGGAACATCAGAAAAATGGAGATCTTTCTCAAGCCATTAAGATTCTAAAAAATCTGATTAAACAAGATCCGGATTATTTAGCGAGCTATTATCAATTGGGAAAAATACTTGAGGACCGTTCCCGCGCAGAAGAAGCCGTGGAGGTGTATAAGGCAGGAAAATCTGTGGCTGCCAAAAAGAATGACATGAAAACGCTCGGAGAAATTGCAGAAGCTCTTATGCTTTTGGATGTCTACGAAGACTGATCGTTATTCACCATTGCACGTCAATTACCTTTCAATAAGGCAGTTTCAATTTCGAACGATTAAGCTAGGTTTGACTAGTGAACCACATTTGGATTAGAACTCGTGTGGCTAATCCTGCTCTTGAAATTTGAGTGAAGCCCTTCCCCATATCGCCTTTTACTGCAGCTCTACGAGTTGGGGTGGTTTGGAAATGAATACCGTTCGCTATGCCCGCTGGATGACGGATGAGGGATTTCGGGTTACCCTGTATTGTATAAAAGGTAGCCCACTTTCCATGCATGCGCAAAGTGAAGGACTCACACTTACCTATGTGATCCGAAATAGAAAGTATTTCGACTTCATTCAAGCCAGATCGATTGCTCGTGTGTTTCAACTCGATCATGTGAATGTGGTTTGGTTTCGTGATACTCGCGATATGGATATGCTCGCATGGGTGAAACGAATGTCGGGCCAGCGCATCAAGCTGCTGTACCAGCAGGCCATGCAATTCGGAGTAAGTAAAAAAGACATCGTCCATACTTTTCGCTTTCAGTCGATCGATGCGTGGGTTTCCACGTTGAATTTTCTAGCAGATCAAGTGAAAGAGCAAACGCATTTTCCTGTGGAACGAATTCATGTTGTGCCGCTTGGCACTGATCCGAATACTGCGCGTGGTGGCAATAGAGCGACGATCCGAGCGAAAATCGGAATCGATGAAAAGGTTTTGTTAGCCGGCGTGATCGGACGAATAGATCCCCTCAAAGATCAGCTATGCGCGATCCGTGCGCTTCATCAAATCAGTGAACAGTTTTCTGAAGCGCACTTGCTAATCGTGGGTGAAAGCACCCGACACGAGGGCAACGAATATGAAAGAAGTCTTCGCAGACACGTCAATCAACTTGACCTACAAAATCGGATTCACTTTCTTCCGCATACCAATAAGGTGAATGATGTGTATGCTGCGTTGGATTTATTTATTCTCACGAGTAAGGGAGAAACCTTTGGTACCGTAACCATCGAAGCTATGAGTAATGGTCTTGCGGTAATTGGGACTCGAAGCAGCGGGACGCCGGAAATTATCGGTTCTTCCGGATTGCTTTTCGAACCCGGCAATGCCATAGAACTTGCCGAGCAATGGACTCTTCTGCTATCGGATACTTCAAAGCGTGAAGAGCTCGGAAAGGCGGCACTGAATCGGTTCGAACACCTGTTTTCTCGCAAGGCAAGTGTGACTGGAATGAAAAAAGTGGTGCTCCAACTCGCTGGCACCGCATAATCATGACAAAGCCCTCGATCCTTACTTTTACGCGCTTATGCGTCTGATTTTTCTTCTTCTATACGGACTTACTTACCTCGCTTCTTTGAAAGCTCAGGATGTTATTTCATATCCGAAATGGAAGATTATCGGAGGTGTTCAAGGTGGATTCATGGCCGCCCATCGGGAACAAATGAAACACCTGATTCAAGGGCATTCGATTGGTGGATTTATTCAAATTATGAAACCAGCGGATGGAAGTTCTGACTGGCATCGGTTCTACAATTATCCCGAATCCGGTGTTGATCTGTTCTTCATTCACACGGGTAATTCGCGTCAGCTTGGACAGCAACTCGGGCTGGCTTACACGCTGAATCTTCCCATGATAAGAAGAGCAAAAGAACCGCGAAAATTTCGTCATTGGCTAGGTCTCGGTATTGGTGCTGGTTATTCTACCAAAATATGGGATCTGCGAGAAAATCATCAAGCCGATGTGCTCGGCTCCCATTTCAATGTGGCACTTGTTCTATCATGGTCCGCGCGACTTGTGGCAATTTCTAACACCGATGTGCGCGCCGGACTGCGCATTACTCATTTTTCGAATGGCGCGTTTCAGATACCCAATTTGGGCACCAACAACATTGCACTATTTGTTGCCGTAGGATTGCCTTCTGCAAGGCTCACACCGCGCATTACGGAATCCATTTCAAACGGATTTCGTACTCAATTCCGCACCACATTGGCTTTCTCACTCGGAATGCAAGAAGTTCCTCCGCCCACATTTCCCAAAGAACCCACCTTTACTTTTTCAGCTTGGGAAGATTATCGACGAGGTGAAAAATCATCGGTGACTGCTGGAATCGATGTGTTCTACAAAGAAGCACTCAAACGGCTATTTGAACAGAAAAATAACCTCACACCCGAAACATCTGACCTGATTCAAGTGGGAGCATTGATTGGGTACAACTTACATTTCAATCGTTTCGAGTTTAAGATGCAACAAGGCTTTTACCTGATTGATTCTTGGAAAGAAACAGGGAGGTTGTATCATCGCTTCGGACTTCGTTACCACGCCAGTAACCACTTTTTTGCACAACTCATGCTAAAAACCCATTTCTCCAAAGCCGATCATGGTGAGTTGGGATTGGGCTATTGCTTTTAATGAAATGAAAAAACACTTTCTCGTAATGCAATGGGTAGTACCGCTGATTTCACTCATCGGATGCAATAAAGAAAGTGCACCTGATTGTTTCAAAAAGGCAGGTCCCGACAAAACTGAAGTGCGCATGATCAGTGCCTTTCAGCGTATTGAACTTCGCGATTACATTCAATATGAGTTGGTCGACTCCACCGTTCAGATGATCGAAATTGAAGCCCCTGCAAATCTGATTTCTAAAATTCGCAGCGATGTTACTGACGGTACACTGCTTATTGAAAATCGCACTACATGCAACTTCGTTCGCTCGTTCAAGCACCGGGTTCGCGTGCGTATCTATTCTCCAGAATTTACAGACATTCAGAATTATGCTACCGGTGATGTGCGCTCGGTAAATACCTTGAATGCATCTTACTTCAAAATTGATAATCGCAATGCCGCCGGTACGATAGATGTGCGTGTGAATGTGGATTCCGCATCAGTGTTTACGCATACTGGAGTATGTGATGTCGTGTTGACGGGAACGGCCAATCAGGTAAAACTCTTCGCTCAGGGAGTGGGATTTATCGATGCTTCGGGATTACAGTCCAATTTTGCCTTTGTCAACAACTCCTCCATAAATGATGTGCACGTAAAAACGTTGGGGTACCTCTACGCCTTTATTCAATACAGCGGAAATATTCTAGTGTACGGCTCGCCGCAATCGATAGACAGTGATCTAGAAGGAACAGGCGATCTGATTCTTATACCCTGATTAAAAGTGAGGTCGCAGTGATTTTAGAATGTGCGCTGGACACCTTACCGGACGTCCGGTGGCCCGATCTACAAACACCAATTCTGTAGAGGCAGTGTTCAATAATTCTTCGCCACGAAAAATCGCGTAGTCAAACTTGATCCGGACGCCGGGCAAAGTCGGAATCACCGTGCGAATAAGTAGTTCATCATCATATAATGCGGGCTTGTGAAATTTAACTGAATACTCCAACACAGGGAGGAGAATTCCTTCATCTTCAAGGGATCGATAACTAATTCCAAGTTCACGCAAAGTCTCTACACGCGCCACTTCTAGGTAGGTTGCATAATTGCCATAGTAGGCATATCCCATTCTATCCGTTTCTGCATAACGGACGCGTAGTCTAACAAAATGAGTGTACATAGCGCTCGAGTATACAAAACTTTCTCTCAATAAATCAATTTCATGCCCAAAAAAAATGCGTTTGAGAGCTTCCGTTAGAAGCTAACCGTATGGAGCATACACGTTTAGTGTTTTCCACTTCGCGTATTTCTCTCGCCTGCGGAGAAGACGCACCAATCAAGGCTTTCAGCAAGATGGCCATAGTGTCAAAATTTCTATCAAGTCAATAGCATCTGACTTTTTTTTTTCACTTTTTTCTGTCTTCATTTGTCCCACGTTAGAAGTGATCGACTACTTTAGTCGGCTAGCTTAACTAACTGACTTACTTACACCCGAAAACCAGACTTACTCATATGAAGAAGGACCATAATCAGGTTTGGCAGAGTTGCCTTGACGTAATCAAAGACAATGTGAGTCCACAGGGATTCAAAACCTGGTTTGAACCAATCAAAGCGGTGAAATTGGAAGAGAACGTGTTGACCATTCAGGTTCCTTCACAATTCTTCTACGAATGGCTTGAAGAACATTACGTGACGCTGTTGAAGAAAATCCTTCGCAAGGAACTAGGTACAGAAGGACGTCTAGAATACTCCATCATCATGGAGAATAACATGAACAACGCCAATCCGTATACGATAAAAGTTCCAACCAGCAATCGCAAGGCTGTGAAAAACGCGCCGGTGAATATGCCACTTGATATGGGGGAATCTCCTATCAAGAATCCTTTCATCATTCCCGGATTGCGCAAGATGAATGTGGATTCCAACCTGAATCCCAATTATTCTTTCGACAATTTCATTGAAGGAGATTGCAACCGTTTAGCGCGCAGCGCTGGATTTGCGGTGGCGAATAAGCCAGGCGGAACTGCCTTCAATCCGCTACTCGTATATGGAGGAGTTGGCCTGGGCAAAACGCACCTCGCACACGCCATCGGACTTGAGATCAAGGGGAAGAATCCAGAAAAGACCGTTCTCTACGTCAGCTCCGAAAAGTTCACACACCAATTCATCGATGCGGTAAAGAACAATTCCGTCAACGACTTCTCACACTTCTATCAAATGATGGATGTGCTGATTATCGATGATGTTCAGTTCTTCAGTGGAAAAGAAAAGACTCAGGACATTTTCTTCCATATTTTCAATCATCTGCATCAGACAGGCAAACAGATTATTCTAACCAGCGATAAGCCTCCAGTAGAAATGCAGGGTATGGAGCAACGACTGCTCTCCCGCTTCAAGTGGGGATTGAGCGCAGATCTGCAAATTCCGGCGCTCGAAACACGGATTGCTATTCTTCGCAAGAAGATGTACTCGGATGGAATCGAACTTCCGGATGATGTAGTGGAATACCTCGCCTACTCGATCACCACCAATGTGCGTGAATTAGAAGGTGCGTTGATCTCTCTCATCGCTCAGTCTTCTCTGAACAAGAAATCGATCAACCTCGATCTCGCCCGTCAGATGATCGACAAGTTTGTGAAAAACACAGCTCGTGAGGTGAGTATCGACTACATCCAAAAGGTGGTATGCGATTACTTCGATCTTCCTATAGAGCTTTTGAAAAGCAAGACACGCAAGCGCGAAATCGTTCAGGCTCGTCAGATAGCGATGTATTTCGCGAAGAAGATGACCAAAAGCAGTTTGGCTAGTATTGGTGCACATTGCGGAGGCAAGGATCACGCGACAGTGCTTCATGCCTGTCGGACAGTCAACAACTTGCAGGAAACAGACAAGCATTTCCGCAAGTACCTCGAAGATCTCGAAAAGAAACTTAGCATTGCCTAATTGGCAAGACTCACTACTACAAAAGGCTGGACGCATTCGTTCAGCCTTTTTTTTTACAAAAAAAATAAGAAAGGAAATCAGCCTAACTCACTTCTGGCGAATGTTCCTCAACATGAAAATTACTTAGGGAAGCGTAATCGCAAGTGCCGCAAAAAATAGAATTTGAATCAACAGATAAACCGGAGCCATTCGATTCACTCCCCGACTCAAATAAGGGTGCAGAGCATACGAAATCACAAATCCTGTGATCGCCCATCCAGCGAAATTGTGCACTCCCGGAAAGGAGGTTGATTTGTTGCCCGAGTAAAAAGTCCAGAAATCTAATTTGGGCGCTACAAACTCCATCAACACATCAAGCACTAAAAGTATACCCGCCACAGAAAGAGCCGCCAGCCCACGGGAACTGATCAAGAATTGATGCCGAGCTACCTGCAAGCCAGCCAGAATCAATGTGGCCCAGTTCACACCTATGAGCAAAGGAACCCCCACCATTTGAATCCCCAATGTGCGTCCATAACTGTAGTCACCGAAAATCCAACCCGTATTTACACCAACCACCTCCACAAACCATCCCGCAAAGGCCGCTGCAAACCACATGAGAGGTATCATGTAGTTAATTCGCTCCTGCATTCCAAGCAGCAGAAGAGCCGACAAGATGAGATTTAGTGGAGTAAACGCAAGAAAAAACTCAGGGGAGAGATTAAGACCAATGACCCCGCTGGTATGAACCAGAATCAGCCATCCAATGACCCAGAATCGATTTTGTACAAGAATATTCATGGGTGATTTTGTGCAATGAGTTCGGCAGTGATTTTCGCACCGAACAGACACAAAGGTATTCCACCTCCCGGATGTACGCTGCCTCCGCAAAAATACAATCCACCGAGGGATGTGGATTGATTGGAATGTCTGAGGAATGCGGCGTACGGACTATTTGAAGCATTCCCATACAATGCTCCTAGGTGCGATGACGTGCGTGATTCAATGGTCACCGGATCAAGAAAGTCTTCTTCCTCAATGAGTTCTTCCAGTTTGACCGCAAGTATTCGTGACAATTTTGCCAAAATCAAAGCGCGCGCAGCGGTTCGAATTGCTTCCCAATCCTGACCTGTGTGATGGGAAATATTGATCATTATAAACCAATTCTCGCCATTCGAAGGGGCATCTCCCCGCTCAATTTTGGAGGTAATGTTGATATATATTGTTGGATCGATCTGAAGGGAATGTGTCCGAAAGATGGAATCGAACTCTTCCCGGTACTCATCGGAAAAGAAAATATTGTGGACATCCAACTCAGGAAATGACTTGCGAATACCCCAATAAAAAATCAATGCGGAAGACGATTTCTCTTGAGCCAGCAGTTTCTTCGGCTCCTTAAGATCAGAAAGTAATCTGCGATACGTGGGATGCATATCCATATTGCTAACCACATAGTCTGCCATAAATTCTTCTTCGCTAGTTCGAATTCCTTTCACTCGTTTATCGCGATGAATGATTTTTTCTACAGACGTATTGAACCGAAATTTTACACCTTGTCGTAATGCCAACTCATAAATACTTTTTGAGATCTCACCCATTCCGCCTTTTGGGAGAAAAGCACCTAGGCCGTGTTCGAGATGCGGAATGAGCATCATCATGGCTGGCGCATCATACGGATTGCTCCCATTGTATGTCGCATAGCGATTGAAGTACTGTATAGTTTTCGGGTTGCGAAATGTGCTTGCATTTGATGAATGCATAGTACCAAAGAGTGGCAGTCTGGGAATGGCCGCAAGTCCACGTCTAACTTCTTTTGAAAACCATCGAAGATGACGGAGTGATTGATGTAAAAAAACAGGAGCCGTTCTCTCATAGACAAAAGCAGCCCGTCGCAAGTACTTCCTGACGGCCTCCGGATCTTCTCCAAAGTGAAGTTCAAAGGTTCTGATCAGTTCTTCTTCATCACCGGAAGCTTGAAAAGTAGTTCCATCATTCCAGAAATAATGACAAAGTGTTTTTAATCGCGTATATCTGAAATGGTCCGCTGGGCGCTCGCCACAGAGCTCGAACAACTCATCTACATTGTGAGGAAGTGTAAATAAACTGGGGCCCAGGTCAAAACGGTATTCGCCCATTTGTCGCTCCCGCAATTTGCCCCCTGGACCATCGGATGCCTCAAATACAGTCACTTCAAAACCAACTTTCGCCAATCGCACTGCAGCGGCCAGACCTGCTATTCCCGCACCGATGATAATCACACTTTTCATGAGAAGATGAACTGTAGGTTGCGCAAAATGTTCTTCCCGTTTTACCAATTGAGATGCACACTAGAGAGATTCTGAACTCCTACCGCTCGCATCACGCGTGATTCAGGAACATGCAAACTGCTGTAATAAGGGCGCACCTCAAGGAACAGATGCACTTTCTTCCAAAATTCCCTTTCCGTTCCGATGCGAAAGTCCGCTCCTAGCGGCACATAAAATAACGTGGAGTAGTTGCGTGCATTGTCTAGCCCACTGGTAGACGAAGAATAGCCCACACTGCTATATCCTTCATAGGCTGATAGCCCGCTAAAGCCAGTAGAATAGGTATCCGATTCGCTCACCTGAGTGTAGGCATTGACTGATGTTCCGAATACTCCTCCAATTCCTCCAAAAAATGACAAACGCGTAAGACTGTTTGTGCCAAAAATCAGCTCAGTATCGAATGAGATCTGATCGTACCAGTATTCGATGGAATAAGATCTTGTATTGATTGAATCAATGATCAATTGTTGTCCGGTGCCTTGAGAGATCAAGGTGTCAGATCCATTCGTGGTTTCCCTTGTATAGGATCGATTCATATTAGTACCGTAGGAATACTGAATGCCCAGACGCAACAGTGGATTCCATTCATCTTGCCATTCCTGCTCAACAGTTCAAGCCCCAACTTGAGTCCAATAACTTGCCTTAGCATATAGATCAATTCACTCCTCTCAAAATCGCTTAAATCGTCGGGAAGATAAGGATTAGCGAAAGCCAAGGTTAGAATATCTGATTCACTCAAGGAAGGTCTCTGCGGATTATCCGTTCCCTGCATGATATAAAGGTCTCTGATTCGAAACGGACTGTGTTGCGGTGTTGATTCCTGTGCAAGTGATGCGTAGCTCGCGCAAAGCATGTTCAATCCAAGAAATATCCAAATTAAAACTCTCATTGTACAGAATCCATGAGTAAAAAAACCTACACCCGAGACTAAGCTAAAACGAATGACATAGGGAAGCCCTATCTCCCCCATTTTTGTACCATGAAATTCACTTTGCTTCTCCTTATGTGTGGACTGCTCTGTTCATCTTCTGGATTCACTCAAACACCTACTGATCGATTGCAGGCTGCCACTGCCGAGGTAGACCGAGTCAACCGGAAGCTCGATAGTTTGATGAATCAGGTTGAAGTTTTGAAACTCGAAAAACTTCGAAGTGACCTTCAGCAATGGGGATTGCCTCAAATTGGCCCCAATGATCAAGTAGTGGCGCATTCAGCTTTTTCATTGGTGTATGATGAAACACATGAACAAGCGCGCTGGGTGGCACATGTAATTCTTCCTGATGTAGCGAATGGCAGCGAGGGACGATCAAACGACTTTCGGGAGGATGAGTTGATCTTGACAGGATCTTCAGTAGAAGCCGACTTCTTTTTGAAAACGGCCAAAGAAGACGGCACATTCTCTTATGATGGATTTGGGTTTGACCGAGGTCACCTTGCTCCTTCAGCTGATTTTCGCTATTCCAAAAAGGCACTTTCAGAAAGTTTTTACTATTCCAATATGTCTCCTCAAGTGGCTGAACTGAACCGTGAACGCTGGGCGGATATGGAAGATGCACTGCGATCTTATGTGGTACGCAACAACACTCCGGTATATGTGGTGACCGGACCGATTCTGAAAAGCGATTTGAAAATAATTGAACGTGGAGTCAATCAGGTAAGCATACCTAACGAGTACTTTAAGGTTGCGCTCGATATGAAAAACCAGCGTGCCATTGCCTTTGTGATGCCCAATGCAAGTTGTCATTACCCTGTGATGAACTACGCCTGTTCGGTCGACAGTGTGGAGTTGATTACTGGTATTGATTTCTTTCCTGCATTGGCTAGCAATGAAAAATTGATTGAGAGCACGTTCGATCGCCAAAAGTGGGTAGGCGAACGCGAACTTGGTGAAGTGCTTCCGCTAAAGGCTGAAGAACTTCCTCGTAACACATTCAACACCGTGCAGGCTCAATATTATGTAGGAAAAAAAGATGCGATCAAAGTTTGCGGGACTGTGGTCAGCACGAAAAAATCATCCAAAGGAAATATCTTTCTGAATCTGGATAAGAAGTTTCCACAACAGATTTTCACAGTCTCCATCTTTAGCGATTACACCGCGAATTTCAGCTACGTGCCCGAGGTCTTTCTGCAGGGTCAGGCCGTCTGCGTCACCGGGGTTGTCACCAATTTCAATGGCACCCCCACGATGAATATCACCAACGATAAAGCCATCGAAATAATGGAATAATTTATTTGCGGACTAGCGCGCAGAAGTGTCTCGAATCAATTTCCGGACAGCCACTCCATCGGAATGATACACGCGAATAATGTAGGTACCAGCAGCGAGTGAAGAGCAATCCATCGTATGCAACTCACCAGAAGTAGCAGAATGCGACAACATAGTGCGACCTGACATATCTGAGACTTCAATGCGCTGTGCATGAACTCCTTCGAGCCTCACAGAAAGCCAACCCGACGTAGGATTAGGATAAATAGTCAACCGATCTGAAGAGTGCTCTTCCACTCCTATAGGTGCCTGGTTGTTTGCTGCAAACGTGGGAGCCTGATTGACTAAATTTCCCACTCCATTTGGAACACGGGCAAAACCTAAATCAGATTCCTGGGGACCGAACTCAGCATAGTCACTGATTTCGCCAGAAGCATTAATGAGCATCACGATCTCACCCAGGGCACTCAATCTAAAATTGGCATGATACTCACCTTGCACTCCATCTTCATCGGCCCATACAATCAGATAGGAATCAGGCTGAATGATTGTGCCTTTAGGAACAGTCCATTTGAAAATGTTCCAATCGCTGTCGCTGAGATGCCATCCGCTGATATCTACGGCTTCAGTACCCTTGTTGTACAGTTCAATCCAATCTTCAAACTCGCCCATTTCATCCGTCTGAGATGACGTGTTATCCGCCATCAACTCATTTACCACAATCGATGAATTCTGAGCCAGAACTGGGTCTACCCGAAGGTAATACACGTCGTGTTCAGCGCCCACAGGCATGTACGATCGCGTCTGGGCTGCACTATTCCCAACGGCTTCAATGTAAAACCGGATAAATGCCCCAGCATTCAAGGGGCTGATCATGGCAGAGAAAATTCCATCGTCGGAAACGTCGTCTCCGTTTGATCCGTCATCGACCATGTTGATGGTCGAAAAATTCCCAACCCACGCATTGGACACCATGAGATGAACTTCAAAAATTCCATCGGGAGAACCTACCGCCGCCGTTACCCGAACATCTTGTCCAGCCAATGGCTGAGCCCAGTCACCATCGTCAGTGCTCGCTACGACATCAGAAATCACCGGCCCTACCTGAGCTACCTCTACATTGTTCAGTAAATTATTCCTTCGGGTTAGCGCGTTGTTTTGAAGCGAAGTCACTCCACTCGTAAATTGAGCATAGGTATAAATCTTCTTCGTATCGGCTTGCACTTCTGCATTCACAAAGGCCGAATAGTCCTGCAAAATGGGGTTAATCACTGCCGGATTTAGCAATTCATCAAGTACTGTTCTCATGTGTGCGAGATAGCGCTGACGCCACATGGGAACTTGGAGCAGTCTATTAAGAAGGGGGTAGTTCCCATTGTCTGCATGATAAAAAGGACTCCAAGTCAGGTTATTATTGGACAAAAGGCTATTGGCATCGTACTCCTGAATGACCATTCGACCAGTCTCCATTTCCCAATAACAGAAGTAATCCATCTTCCCTTTGTAGATGTAGCTGTCGTCATCGGCGAATGCATTTTCGATGGCCAGCACCCAAAGCGTCCGATCAATATCAAGCACATCGGGCAATTCGGCGGGAAGATCAGCGATTGGCGTATTGTTCAGCACATCACAGGTTTCAATGAGATCAGCCCACGGATCGGTCACTGTGTTCGATTTTAAGGTGTAGTAGGATTGATACGAACTGGCATTCGCTCCAAGGAAATTCAGCGCTGCGGTTCCATCACCCCACTGCGGTCCGCCACCACCACCTCCGGATGAAGGTGCATCAGCTCTCCAGTTTGTTCCATCATTACTCTCGAACCACTCCTCCAAAAAGTCCTTATTCAATTGCTCGACGGATGGATAAAGCCCCCAAGACTCGCCGTTCAGATAGAGCTTAACGAACGAACACTTGGACGCGGGAACATGCTTGCGTATAAGAGAATAGTACAAAAACTCACGCATGAATGAGGCATCACCAAAGCAATTGTTCAGATTAAAATTGTTGTACCCATCGATATCCTGACCCGCGATGAACGCATCTGTTTTAATTGCGAAGGATTTCTTCTCTGAGTTCTGTATCTGCTGATAAGAAGTCTGTCCTCTGAACTGAACGCCGACTTGCGGATAGCTCACTCCATCCACGGTGAGAGTGGCCGTGACAAAGTTCTCTGTGCCATAGTTGGCGGCGAGAAGGCTCCAGTAATTCGATGCATCAAATTCCAAGTAAAATTCACGGATGACATCACGGTTATACAAACCTGTTTCTCCCGCTTTCCCAATAAGAAGCTGATGCGCTTCGGGCTGAATAGCCCACTGGTCAGGCAAATTTTGAGCATTCAATAAACACACCGCTATTGAGGCACAGATGAAAAAGAGAAATTTCATTTGGTTCGAAGGTTTGTGCTTTGACGATAGGTGAAGGTAATGGTTTAACCAAAAGATAACCTAATCTTCTGACGCACATCAATAGTTCCAAACCAATCCGCCGAACACTAGAAATTGTCATGGAATCAAGCAGCCTTTCGAGAATGTGCGATGCGCTTTGCCATGTCCTGATTGAGCAAACGTGCAGTCGCGGAATAGATGTTAGGGTGATGCTGTTTGAGTTCAGCCGGACGTTCAAAAAATAGCTCACAACACACCGCCCATAGTTCATTTTCATTGCTTAGTCCATAGTCGCGAATGATCGGCGACGTGACCTCCTTATTTTGCAAAAATGTAGTGGCAATCTTCTTCCACAGATAAAGATCGCCCTCTTCCACTGGAGTGCTATGATCAAGAACCATCGCATGGGCAAATTCATGAAGTCCCAAACAAATGCCACTAATCGGATCTGATATCCCTTCAATATAATGGCGCCAACTTATATGAACGATAGAGCGGCCAAGAGTTAATCCTTTTACATGCGCTCCAACCAATCGGCTGTAGAATATATCCGGATGCACACGAATGTGCGTGTAGCCCGGAAGCCAGTAACTTGGCCCGAGTCCAAACGTGAGCTGGGCAATAGAAGCAGATAGCAGCAGACACTGTTCCTCCTCAGGCGCCACACCATCATGATCAATAAATAGTTTGGACTTTCGCACCGTGAGTGTGCGGTAGGTAAAATCATCCAATTCCGAGGGCGATAGCAGTCCTGCGAAGTAGAAATGCTTGAGAAGAAATGCCTTTGCTTGAGGCATACTTTTAAGGTGCCTTCGTCCGAGCGAGCGGTAGTACCAATATCCCGGAAATGTGCGTCGGAGAAAAGGACCGGCGCCTGAACGTTTGCCGTAGATGCCGCTAGTGGCTCTGAACACTACAAGAATAAATGTTATGATTACGAGTCGAATCACAGGCAGCCTCATTTTTTTTCTGGAAGCCAAATTAAGAAAGTTATGATGTTCTTTAAACTGTGCTTCTCTCAAAAACCTAACTGGACTCTACGATCTGAATATGACTTCCCTTTTCGTCTACACGCACAGTATAAATCTTTTCCCTGAAAAGCACTTTGAACTGATATGATTTCCATTGTGTGGGGAGCATCGCATCAAAACTCAATTCATCGCCGCTCACCCGCATTCCACCAAATCCCTGCACTAACGACATCCATGTGCCAGCCATTGAGGTAATGTGAAGCCCTTCCTGCGCCTCATGATTATAATCATCGAGATCAAGGCGACTTGTGCGTATGTACATTTCATAGGCTTTTTCCCTATAACCTAACGCGCTGCGAGAATCGAATGCACACAAGGCGATAGTGAGGACTCATGCACTGTTTTCGGCTCGTAGAAATCAAAATTTTCCTTGAGCTGCGCGCGACTGAAGTCTTCTTCGAAAAAATACATTCCTTGCAATACATCCGCCTGCTTAATGAATATACTTCGCAGAATACGGTCCCAACTCCAGTGTTGATTGATCGGGCGCTGAGCCGGATCAAGATCCGACGCAGAGAGTTGTTCTTTATCCATAAACCCATCCTGCTGAAGAAATACGCCCGTTCCTTCCAACACAGGATAATACATACGCTGAATGATATCCTGCCAATGCCCTATTTCATGCGTTGCATCAAACGAATACTGCGAGGTCTTTTTCTGCCACGCCGAAGGATCATTCGCCTTCACCCATTCTGCTGCTTCGATGCACCATTTCATGGTCCAGCAAGCAATGTAATTTGTGTACCAATTGTTGTTGACGTTGTTTTCGTATTCGTTGGGGCCCGTCACTCCCAGCATCACATACTGCTGTTTCGCAGTGCTGAAATTAACGCGCTGCGCCCAAAATCGGGCAATCCCAATCAATACATCAAGGCCAAATTCTGCGAGATAATTCCAATCGTCTGTATACCGGATATAGTTCCAGATGGCATAAGCGATAGCTCCATTGCGGTGAATTTCTTCAAAGGTAATTTCCCATTCATTGTGGCTCTCCTCCCCGTTCATCGTAACCATTGGATACAACGCAGCTCCATTGGTAAAGCCTAATTTTACCGCATTTTCGATCGCCTTATCCAATTGCTGATAACGGTACACAAGCAACTGACGCGCCACACGTTGATGCTTGGTGGCCAAGTAAAAAGGAATGCAGTAGGCTTCCGTATCCCAATATGTACTTCCGCCATATTTCTCGCCAGTGAATCCCTTCGGTCCGATATTAAGGCGAGAATCTTCACCGGTATAGGTTTGATTTAACTGGAAAATATTGAATCGGATACCCTGCTGCGCCTCTTCATCTCCGTCAATCTGAATATCTACAGTGGACCATATTTCAACCCACGCCGCCACATGTTGCTTCAACAGTTTCTCAAACCCAGTTGCCGCTGCTGTATTCGAGGCGCTCATAGCTTCCTCAGTCACCTTCTCCGATGGCGCGTTGAGCGAACTCACCACACCAATATATTTTCTGAGGACTAGGGTTTTATTCTTTTCGGCCTTGAGTTCCGTAGAAGACTCTACCATAGATGGACCATCTTTCGAAACCCATTGCGCCGTTTCACTCAGCACGTTCACCATTGCTACTGCCAGGTCAAAACCTGTCTTGCGTGTACGTGTGATCACGCAACCCTCTGCTGCCAAGCCTGATTTTCCAACTTCGACCCAGAATTTCTCGTCGTAGTTCGCATCATGGTTTTTCACATCGCCGTCGAGGTATGACTCAATGCGAAGATTTCCCTCGAAATTGAGTGGTGTAATGGAATACTGAATCGCCGCTGTCTCATCTGAAGCAATGGAGCAAAAGCGAATGGACTCAATGGCAATCTGTCTGTTCTCAGATAATGTTGCCGTGAATCGACGTGACAGTATTCCCCGCTGCATATCCAGTTCTCGGTAAAATGAATCCACCGCACACTTGGCAAGATCCAATTCTTCATTCTCTATAAACACCCGAATGCCTATCCAATTGGTGCTGTTCAATACCTTGGCGAAATACTCTGGGTAACCGTTCTTCCACCAACCTACACGTGTTTTATCGGGATAGTAGACGCCTGCCACATAACTGCCTTGCAGCGTTTCGCCGGAATAGGATTCCTCATGATTGGCGCGCTGACCAAAACGACCATTTCCAATGCTGAAAATGCTCTCTGAACTGCGCTGTCTTTCTGGATGAAATCCGTTCTCTATTATTTTCCAAGGGTCTGTTTGCAGGTATCTGATCATTCTGGTAGGAGGCTGTTGATTGGCAAAAAAACACTTAACCGTGCAATCTTCCCCGGTTATTTTTCCCTACAAAGAAAACAAAGTGTACAGAATACACCAGCCCTATGTGAATTCAGTTGACCATCAGTGGAGTTGACTTTTCAGCATGTGGGCAAAATCGGAGTAGTTTTGATTGGCCTCATACTGATCTTCGAAGGTCTTTCGGGCATGGCGAGAAGAGAGCAGCCAGCGCGCCGGATCAGAAATCAGGGCATTGATTTGCTCCGCCACAGACTTCGCCTCAAAGTCGACAGGAATAAGTATCCCATTGGAATCATTCACGATTTCAGGATTGCCGATTGTGGCAGTAGCGAGCATCGGAATACCAAAACTTGCAGCTTCCATCAATGCCACCGGAATGCCTTCAGCTTCGCTCAGGTTTAGGATCAAATGCACGGCATGCTGGTGGTAAAAAGCAATAATTTCTTCATTAGAAACTGATCCTTTAAACTCAAACACCACTTGCGGACAGTGAGCTTTAAGGGCGGTGTGTATCGTCTCCACCTCTAGCTCTGACCCACCGCCAAAATGAATCCAGCGCACAGGATACCTGACAAAATGAAGAATTTCAGGAAGTCGGTGCAGCCGCTTGTTGGCACTAAGGTGGGTGCACGTCACCAGTATTTTTTCCCCATTGCTTGAATAGGCGTGCTGAACTGCATAGTCCAATACACCCAAACGGGCTATCGCTGTCTTATGCGCAAATTGTGGAAACACCCTGTGCATAAATGCCAATCCATGTGAGCTAATGGCAAACACCTTATCCACTTCACGCCACTTCAACTGCTCAAAAGGAATGAAGGCTTCTTTCGCGCGCTGCATGGTATTCCAGTCGCTGTGGTACAAATCGCCGGAGTGAGCCCGAGCCACATTTGCGAACCGTGTTTTAGAAAAATACCGGTGAAAAAAATGCGCGAGTACCAGTCCATTGTGAAACCAGTAATGGTAAAAAACCGCATTCGTTGAATCTAGATCATACTTTTTCGTTACACGCTGCATTGCACTCGCGCTGCGGTAGAGATGACGCGACATCGAAAGTAATTTGCTCCATTTCGCACACATTGTGCGCTTCTCCCGACTGAGCATCAATTCTTTCAAAAGAAAACTCCACACCCGCATTTCACGCACTACACGACCGTCTAAATTGAATGACACAGGAATGCGATTGATCCCAATTACTTCTAACCGATCCATTTCAAGAACCCTGTTCTGCTCAGGCTTCATCGCATACTCATCCAGTGGAACAATAAGAAGGCGGTCGAACTCTGCGAGCAGAAACGGGAGCTCGCTCATCAAATAGTGTTCGCGTTGACCGAACGGAAAACTTTTGGTGAAAAGGACACAGGTTCTGCTCATGAGAAAGAAAGATTGGACAAAGAAAAGGCAGGAAAACCCAACCTTAGATAATAATTGAGTAATTTTGCTACTCGATAATGATAGAAACACTCATTTCCTCTAAGACGCGTATCAAGTTGCTGATCAAGTTTTTTCTGAACAGCAATACCTCCTCGTACCTCCGCGGTTTGGAAGGCGAATTTGGCGAAAGCACAAATTCAATTCGAATAGAACTCAACCGGCTGGAGAAAGCGGGAATGCTAATCAGCGAGATGGATGGCAACAAAAAAAGGTACCGAGCGAATGTCGATCATCCGTTATTTCCAGACGTGCATTCAATCGTGATGAAATACACCGGGTTGAGCGGATTGGCCGAATACATCACCCGCCAGATTGGCGAAGTGAAGGCTGTTTATCTCACCGGCGACTTTGCCGAAGGGTTAGAAAGTGAGGTGATCGATTTGGTGTTAGTAGGTCATCTCAATCGCGCATTTCTTGCGGAATTGGTAGAGCGTGCTGAAAAAGTGACTGGCAAGAAGATTCGTTATTTGCTTTATCATCCCGACGAATTCACGCTAGAAAATATTCACCGCGATCATCATTCATCCTTAGAACTTTGGAAGGAATGAACGCAAAAATTGATTCTGTAATCTGTCGCAATCAGGGCGGCACAAGTACATTTGTCCGCTCCGCGATGGAATACATTCCATGTCGGATAAACCTTAGCCACATATGAGTGAAATCCCAGAACAGAAGGAAGAACAATGGGACATGGTGATCGAGACCTCCACGTCTCCTTTTCGATTGAATCTAAGAGATCTTTGGCACTACCGCGATCTGCTCGCGCTTCTTGTTCGACGCGACTTTGTGAGTTTTTATAAGCAAACTATCCTTGGCCCGTTCTGGTTCTTTCTTCAGCCGCTTATTACAACCATCACCTTTACCTTCATCTTTGGCAAACTGGCCAAGATTGATACAGGCGATACCATTCCTCAGCCACTATTCTATATGTCTGGCATTGTGACCTGGAACTACTTTGCGGAATGTTTGACTAAAACCAGTACGGTCTTCAAGGACAATGCGAGCATCTTTGGAAAAGTCTACTTCCCGAGATTGATCATGCCACTGAGTATTGTGTTGAGCAACCTGATCAAGTTTGCCGTTCAACTTCTCCTCTTTGCTGTCATACTAGCGTACTATATCGTTCAGGAAGGATACCATCCGAATGTCACGGCTTACATCGCCTTGTTTCCGTTGCTGATTCTTTTGATGGCTATGCTCGGACTGGGATTGGGAATGATCATCAGCGCACTAACCACGAAGTATCGTGACCTCGCTTTTCTTATCACCTTCGGAGTTCAACTATTTATGTACGCCACTCCGGTAATCTATCCGTTGAGCACGCTGAGCGAGCAATACAGAGATATCATGAAGTGGAATCCAATGGCACCAATTATTGAAGGATTTCGATATGGTCTATTCGGAGAAGGACTATTCAGTTGGGGATATCTCGCCTACAGCTTGATTGTGACACTAACTATTCTGCTATTTGGAATAGTGATATTCAACAGTGTAGAGAAAAAATTTGTAGATACCGTCTGACCTGATCGAATTATACTCCATGTCCTCCATTCACCTCCAAATGCTCCAAAGCGCCTTTGCCTCCGAAGGAGCATTTGGCGATCTTGACGCAGTAAAGCAGTGGCTTAGAGAGCAGAATGAAAAGGTACATGTGTCAGTAAACAAGGTGCGTTTTGATCAGATGGAGAAGTGGGGCTATTCATCTGAAACCGGAAGAATCAGACACGAGAGCGGCAAGTTTTTCTCTATCGACGGTATACGGATAAAAACCAATTGGGGAGCCGTGCCAGATTGGGATCAACCCATAATTAACCAACCTGAAGTTGGATACCTCGGATTCATTACGAAGGTGATCGACGGGATGCTACACTTTTTGGTGCAAGCTAAAATTGAGCCCGGCAACGTGAATCACGTTCAACTATCCCCGACCCTTCAAGCCACCCGCAGCAATTACACTCAGATACATCAGGGTAAAAAGCCGCTATATCTCGAGTACTTTCAGCAAGCTACTCCTGCTCAAATTCTAATTGATCAACTTCAATCGGAGCAGGGAGCCCGCTTTTTGCGCAAACGCAACCGCAACATTATCATCCGCACCGAAGAGGATTTGCCACACTACGATAATTTCATTTGGCTCACACTCGGACAACTCAAAGCGCTGATGCACACCGACAACCTGGTGAACATGGATACCCGCACCGTGATTTCCGGAATCTGCATTGGATCTGATACTAACAATTTACAGTTTTCATCAACCTCGACTCACCCGCTGGCAGCCGGCTTCCTCAATTCCACAAGGGATCAGTCGCAAGCCGTTCATTCGATCGAAGCCATTATCACTTTTATCACAGCTCTAAAAAGCACCTACGATTTGGAAGTCGATCGTATTGATCTCAAGAAAGTAAGAAACTGGATCTTCGACGCAGATGCCATTCGCCATGAGGAAAATAAGTATTTCCGGGTGATTGCTGTGGATGTGGAAATAGGTAACCGCGAGGTGGTGAAATGGAGTCAGCCTATGGTAGAACCCGCCCAGGAAGGGCTATGCGCCTTCGTCTGCAAAAATATAAATGGCGTATTGCACTTCGCCATGCAAGCTAAACTAGAGTGCGGGAATTTTGATATTGTCGAGTTCGCCCCTACCGTGCAATGCCTCACCGGCAACTACCTAACAAGCTCCTCGTCTTCCCTGCCTTTCCTCGATTACGTGCTCCATTCACGGAATGAACAACGCATCCTCGATGTGCTGCAATCAGAGGAAGGTGGACGTTTTTACAAAGAGCAAAATCGCAACATGATCGTGCTGGCCGGCGATGATATCGACGATCAACTTCCGGAAAAATTCATTTGGCTGACCTTGGGTCAAATACACACTTTTCTAAAGTTCAACAATTACCTGAATATCCAAGCGCGCAGCCTGATATCCGCCATTCCTTTCCATGAGTAATCCAATTCGCATCGGAGTCATGGGATGTGCATCCATCGCACAGCGAATGGTGATACCCGCCATTGTGCTATCTCCGCGATATATCCTTGCAGCCATAGCCAGCCGCTCCCTCCTGAAGGCGCTGCTATACACCCAACAATTTGGGGGCGATCCGGTAGAGGGATACGAGGCGCTTCTCAGCCGAAAAGATATAGATGCCGTGTACATCCCTTTGCCAACTGCTCAGCATCACTACTGGGCAAAACGTGCACTCGAAAGCGGCAAGCATGTGCTCATAGAAAAATCGCTTGCACCAAATTTTGCAGAGGCTGAAGACATCGTGCAAACCGCACGTACAAACAATCTCATGGTAAAGGAGAACTTTATGTTCGTCTACCACCGTCAGTTTTCAATGATCCGAACTATTCTCGAAACTGGCCGCCTCGGAGCACTGCGATGCGTGCGTAGTTCTTTCGGATTCCCCCCTTTCCCGGATCTAGACAACATACGATATCAAAAGGAACTAGGGGGAGGCGCACTGCTCGATGCGGGCGCTTACACAATAAAGGCCGCAATAATGCTTCGAGACAATATTCTGAAGATAAGCGGAGCAACATCATTTACCGATCCTGAATTAGGCGTGGATATCAATGGGGGAATTCTCATGAACTACGACGATGGTTGCGTAGTTGAAACGGCCTATGGTTTCGATCACTATTACCAGTGCAGCCTTGAACTGTGGGGCAGCAAAGGACGTCTAACTGCCTCGCGCATTTTTACGGCAGGCCCAGGCGTAAAGCCAGAGGTCATCATAGAAGATAACAACGGACGTGAAGTGATCAACGTCGAAGAAGACAATCACTTCCTCAACTTACTGAATGATTTTGCAGCCACTATACACAGCGGAAACTTCGGCTCTTCCTATTCTGAAATTCTCGCGCAGGCGCGCATCCTCGACGGAGTGCGACTTGCATCACAACAAGCTACATCAGCAATCGTATGAGTAAACCGCAATCTATGCCCAAGCCTGTATTTGTTACGATGCCCAGCCTCGCGCCGCTGGAAGAGTATACCGAACTGCTGAAAGGCGTTTGGGAAAGGGGCATTCTCACCCACAATGGTCCGCTCGTGCAGCAACTCGAGCGAGATGTAGCCTCAAAACTTAATCTGCCCAATTTCGTGGCGGTATCTAACGGCACAATCGCCATTCAGATGGCAATCAAAGCGCTTGACATTCAAGGCGAAATCATCACTACACCGTTCACATGGATCGCTACAGTGAGCGCCATCAAGTGGGAAGGATGCAGCCCTATCTTTTGTGACATCGACCCCGCCACGCTCAATATAGATCCTTCAAAAATTGAAGCGCTAATTACGCCGCGTACACGCGCCATAATGCCTGTGCATGTTTTTGGAACACCCTGCGACGTGGAGGCTATTGATGCAATCGCGAAGAAGTACAACTTGAAAGTGATATATGACGGAGCCCATGCCATTGGTTCATCATTCAAAGGCAAGGGGCTCCTTAGCTACGGAGATATTTCCGCCACAAGTCTCCATGCCACGAAGCTGCTCAACACCGCAGAAGGCGGAGGATGTGTCGCAGAAGATCCAGAATTGGCAGCCAGACTTCAACGCCTTCGATTCTTTGGACACGACGAACAAAAAGATGTGGTCGAAGATGGCTTCAACGGTAAACTCACGGAGGTGCACGCCGCGCTTGGAATCGCCAACCTGAAATACTATGACGCTGTGTTGGCTGATCGCAAGGAGAAATACACGCAGTACAAAATCGCGCTCGCTGTGAGCGAGAGGCTAACTTTTCAGTCCGTGCCACAGGGGGAAACCAACTATTCATACTTCCCCGTTATTTTTGAATCCGAATCAGTTTTGCTAAAGGTGAATTCGGCACTCGCCGAAGAGAACATACACGCCCGCCGATACTTCTATCCCTCGGTAAATACCTACCGGAAAGTGTTAGATTACCAACCGATGCCAGTGTCCGAAGATATCGCCTCACGTATTCTTTGTTTGCCGCTCTACTTCAAGCTCCAACAGACCGATCTCGAGCGAATCATTTCTATTGTGCTACACTCTTTATCGCACTAATCAAGCCTTATGTCTACTGTTATATCCGCCGAACATTTGTCGAAAGTTTACCAGCTAGGTAAAATAGGCACAGGTACGATCAGTCGCGATTTGGAGCGCTGGTATGCTCGAGTGCGCGGCAAAGAAGATCCTTTCCTCAAAATCGGGGAAACAAACGATCGCAGCGTGAAGAGTGAGTCAGGTGTGGTTTATAGTCTGCAAGACATCAACTTCGAAATTGAACAGGGCGATTCGGTGGGCATCGTTGGACGAAATGGTGCCGGCAAAAGCACGCTGCTCAAAATTCTGAGTCGCGTGACAAGTCCGAGTAGCGGTGTAGTTAAACTTCGTGGACGCGTGGCTAGTTTGCTGGAAGTAGGCACTGGCTTTCATCCTGAACTCACCGGAAGAGAAAACATCTATCTCAATGGAGCCATTCTCGGGATGCGCAAGCGAGAGATCGATGCCAAACTCGATGAGATCATTGCGTTCAGCGGCGTGGAGCGCTATATCGGTACTCCGGTAAAACGCTATTCGAGCGGTATGTATGTGCGACTTGCCTTTGCTGTTGCCGCTCACTTGGAGCCAGAGATACTTATCGTAGATGAAGTGCTTGCAGTGGGCGATGCAGAGTTTCAAAAAAAGTGCCTCGGCAAAATGAAGGATGTGAGTGGTGAAGGACGCACGGTCCTCTTTGTGAGCCACAATATGCTTGCAGTAAAGTCATTGTGCCAAAGCGGCATATTGCTTTCTAACGGACAGATAGCAGCGCAGGGAGAAATAAACAGCGTAATTCAGGAATATGGCAAATCGAGTATCACTCAATCACGAAAAGAAATTAATCGAACGAAATCAGGATTCACCATCAAGGCCGTAGAATGCAGTCACAATGGAACGCAAGGTGCATTTAACATTGATGAACAATTAAAAATTCGTATAGATATCGAAAGTGAAGTGTATCATGAACAGTTGAACGTAAACGTTTACTTCAGCACCCCAGATGGCGCACTCATTTTTGCATCATGCTCGCCAGCCCGCGCGCTGCAGGCAGGGCAATATTCTTTCACTTGTATAATTCCTGAAAACACACTCAATGACAACCATTATTCAATTGATGTGGAGCTCGCAGAGCGGAAAGAAAAAACGGTCATCTACGTAAAGGATGCCGTCCTCATTGAAGGAATTGAGCAAAAAAGAGACGGAACATGGTTGCACAAATTTCCTGGATTGATTAGGCCAACTCAGTATCAGTGGACAATTGAGTAATCATTATGAAAAACTTAATGCTGCCAAAAAACGAGCAAAAAGGAAGAATCCTTTTGATTCGCACATTGATGTACACTGCGCTCTTTTTAGGAATTAAACCTCAAGGGCAATCATCCATTGCACAAACAATCACTCGAGTGAAAATGCTATGAAGGTGGCGATCATGCAACCCTATTTGTTTCCCTACCTCGGGTACTTCCAACTGATCAAGGCAGTGGACAATTTCGTGTTTTATGATGATGTAAACTATATCAAGCAGGGATGGATCAACAAGAACCGGATTTTGACTAACGGTTCAGTTTCTGAATTTACTGTTTCGTTGTCTGGAGCATCGTCGTTTCAGAAAATCTGCGAGACCCGTATCAATCAATACGCATATCAGCACTGGAAAGGCAAGTTTTTCAAAACACTTGAACACAGCTACAAAAAGACACCTTATTTTAAAGATGCATTTGAAGTGGTAAGTCTTGTGTTTTCCGAAAACCATGAGTTCATCTCCGATTTGGCTTTCGATTCAGTCATGCGCACCTGCCGCTACCTCGGAATCCAAACCAAAATCACTGATACTTCACGAAACTACCAGAATGATAATTTGAATGCGCAAGATAGAGTTATTGATATTTGTCTAAAGGAGAATGCCGATGAATACATCAATCCCATTGGAGGTCGCGAACTATACGACCATGCCTCGTTTAATCAGCAAGGACTAAAACTTCATTTCCTGAAGGCCTCCCTCTCGCCCTATCCGCAGGGATCGGCAGAGTTTATACTCGGCCTAAGCATCATCGATCTGATGATGAACCTTGCTCCCATTGAAATCCTTCAAATGACTACGCATCATGAGCTCGCGCAATAATTTCATCGGTGGGTTTCTGGGACTTGAGCGCACTTCTTCGGATAAGACGAGCGTCTATCCAGACTGCAAAATGACATGGTGCGGAAGAGCGGCATTTAAGGCAATTCTTCTTTGCATAGCACCGAAAAAGATATATTTGCCCGATTACTATTGTATCAGTCTGCTTGAGCCGATCAAAGAACTTGGAATCGAAACAGAATTTGTCCCTATTAATGATCAACTCGAATGGAACACGATTCCTTCGCCTAATGAATGTGAATATGTCGTTTATATCAATTATTTCGGAGTAAAGACCTTATTCATTGACACTCTCATAAAAAAAATAGGTGGCAAGTTGATCATTGATAATACACAGGCCTTTTATCACCAACCTAATCGCATTCCATTTTTTAACAGCCTCCGCAAATTTTTTGGTATCCCAGACGGGGCCTTTTTTTTTACCGGCGATGATTGTCCCTCGCAAGCCCCATCTCTACCCTCGCTAGCCACCGAGGAGCATCTGCATCAACGCCGAGCCGGAAATCAGGAAGAAGCATATGCGCTTTTTCGCATCAATGAAAAGTGCTTTTCAAGCGAATACCGCGCACCGTCGAGTTTCTCGCTGGAAATGTTACCCCATATCCATTTCGAAGAAATCCGAAATCAACGGCGAAAGAACTTTCTCTTTTTGCACCAGCACTTATCTAAATTCAACAAGCTTCATTTGTTCCTAGATCCGGAAGATGCGCCTCTTGCGTACCCTTTTCTGACTGAACGAAAAGTGCGATCAAAACAGGAATTGGCGTTGCATGGGATTTTCATACCAACCTACTGGCCAGAAATGACTAAAGGAGAAATTGAAGGCATTGGCGAAATTTCCGCTTCAATGGCTTCAGATTTATACGCGTTGCCTTTGAACCAAAACCTTGAGGAATATCACATGCAAAGACTGTTTGACCTTATCTTCATTTGAGTTATGCAAAAAAACATCCATGTTCTCGTTTTTCCTTGTGGTAAAGAAAATGCGCTGGAAGTCCACAATGCCTTGAACTCCAATGTAGGCATTACAGTTTTCGGCGCTTCAAGTGTTGCTGATCATGGTGAATTGGTTTATGAGAATTACATCGGTGGTCTGCCATTTATTCAAGACTCAACATTTCTGCATGAGTTCAATAAGGTTATTCTTCAGTGCGAGATAGATGTTATCATACCCACTCACGACACAGTGTCACTTTTTCTGGCAGGTATCCGAAATGACTTAAAAGCTAGACTGGCCGCTCCTTCTCTCTCTGCTGTTGAAACATGTCGAAGTAAACAGAAAACCTATTCTTCTCTCCGCGGGTTTCAGTTTGTTCCAGAATGGTGGTTCGGATCGCTGCCCGATATACTCTCCTTTCCATTGTTTGCAAAGCCTGACGCTGGGGAAGGTTCGAGGGATACTAGAATCCTTCATAGCATTGAAGATCTGACTATCTATTTTCCTTCAACCAAGGGCTTTGTTTTTTGTGAATTCCTTCCAGGCCCGGAACTGACCGTGGATTGCTTCACGGACAGACATGGAAAAATGCTCTTCTGCGGTCCCAGAACGCGGGAACGTGTTGTAGCCGGAATTACACAGCGCTCCCGTCGATATGAACTTTCTGATGAAATCCTCTTCATCGCCAATTCGATATCTGAAACCATTGGAATGAGAGGGCTTTGGTACTTTCAATTAAAGCAAGACCATGCGGGAAAGTGGAAACTCATGGAAGTATCATGCAGAACTTCAGGGACAATGACGTTCTATCGTTTTTCAGGAATCAACTTTCCGCTCCTTACTGTATTCGATCTTATGGGCCGGGATGTCACTATCCTGTATACCAATCTTAACGTGGTACTAGAGCGAAGCCTGAAAACCCGTTTCATCATTCCCTTTGATTATGACGTCGTGTATTTGGATTACGATGACACCGTGATTATAAGGGATCGGGTAAATACCCATGCAATCAGTTCCATATACCATTGGCGTTCGATGGGAAAACGCTTGATACTGCTGACCCATCACGCCGGAAACCTGAACGAATCCCTGCGCAGCTATTGCATTGACTCGCGCTTGTTTGACGAAATCATTCAATTGCCTCCAAATCAGCCAAAAAGTACGGCTATTCAAAATGGCAACGCTATCCTGATAGACAATGCCTTTCAAATCCGTCAAGAGGTTAAAAACACCTGTGGCATTCCCGTTTTTGATGCGGACTGTCTCGAATTCTTTCATCCATGACCCAAACGATACTTCAGCGCGCGAATTACCATAACGCCGAACTCCGGCTCATCGAAAAACTACTTCTTACACTCAAAGCGGAAGGAAAGTCTACTCTTCTTGATGTAGGATGTGGAAAGGGCACCTATGCGCCTGTTTTACAAACGACAGGGCTAGATTTTTATGGGGTGGATATAAACCCCGAAATGCTTGAACTTGCTCGCAACAATGGACACCGTCCGGTATCTACCGAAAATCTGGAAGCAAGCGGTCAACACTTTGATATTATTCTAATCAGTCACGTGATCGAACATCTTCACTATAAAGAGTTATATGAATTTCTGGACTATTACATCCAGAAGCTATCTCCAGATGGCCGTCTCATTATTGCTTCGCCTTTGCTGGTATCTAACTTCTACTTCGATTTCACTCACGAACGACCATACTATCCTCAGGCCATTTGGCAGGTTTTTGGGGATTACAATGATTCATTGAGCATTGCGAAAAAAGAAAAGATAAAACTTGAAGATATATACTTTGTAAAAGACTCCTTTCGAACCCGATCGTGGAGAAGCTATTACATCCGAAATCCCCGCTTGCCGCACTTGATGACGCACTATTGGAATGTGACGCTTGCTCTGATATATCTGCGCACAGGATATCGGTTTGGAAAAAAGGTGAGTTGGATTGGTGTATACAAAAAAAAATAGAGAAATGAAATACCGTGAGGATTATGTGAACCAAGTAACCGACTACCTGAAGAAAACGGTTGCTGCAATACGAGAAATAAAACTTTCTAAACTCAGTGAGGACATCTCTCACGAGATGATCGTTCCATTCAGCTCATATGCGCCTTGGCAGGACGACGAGGAGTTCAAGCACGTATACCAGGAAATCAAGTCAAATACACTCGTTGATATCTACCGGTGTTATGAACTCTGGTACCTGATTCGCCGGAATTCTAAGCTCGAAGGCGATATCCTTGAGGTGGGAGTTTGGAAAGGAGGAACGGGCTGTCTTTTGGCCAGCGCGGTGAGAGACCAAAAAGGCACGCGGGTGTTTCTCGCTGATACCTTTTCGGGTGTGGTGAAAACGTCAGAGAAGGATACTCTTTATCGGGGAGGCGAGCATGCAGACACCTCTGAGCAGATCGTTCTGGACTTGGCGAATCAGCTTTCATTAAATAACATTGAAATACTCAAGGGTATCTATCCAGATGACCACAGTCTAAGGTTAAAAGGTTTGAAAATCAGGCTTTGTCACATTGACGTAGATGCACACGATTCTGCAAAACACGTTCTCGATGATGTTTGGCCAATCATTGTTCCTGGAGGCATGGTGGTCTTTGACGATTACGGATTTTGGGGTTGCGAGGGAGTTACTCGCTTGTGCAATTCACTTCAATTATCAGATGCCACCTACATTGCCAACTTGAACGGTCACCAAATACTCATCAAAAAATGAAGCCGACCGTAAGCGTTGGAATCATCACTTACAATCACGCTCCCTTTATACGGCAATGCCTGCTCAGCATACTGGAGCAAATCACCCAATTCGAGGTCGAGATCGTCGTAGGCGAAGACTGTTCAACCGATGGCACCCGAGAAGAGATTCAACGTGTAATGGCGGAATTTCCAGGTCGAATCACAGCTCTTTTTCATAATCAAAATTTAGGTGCCTTGCACAATGGCTACGATTGCGTTATGCCCGCATGCAGGGGAGAATTTGTTGCACTTTGTGAAGGAGATGATCTCTGGAATGACTGCCATAAACTCCAAAAACAGGTGGATTACCTTCGGGCTCATCCTGACTGTGTGTTGACCTGCCACGACGCTTCCGTAGTGAATGAGAAGGGCGAACTTGTTGTTGAATCAAGACTGAAAAACCATGAGAAAAAAGAACTTACTGCAATCGAACTCGGTCAGGGTGGCTACGTGCTGGCGCTGACGATGTGTTTCAGAAATAGGGTGCGGAGCTTTCCGCAGGAACTGTACAAAAGCCCAAATGGAGACCTCTTCCTGTGCGTGCTTCTTTCCGAGTTCGGATACTGCCATTACCATTCGGATATCAACCCAGCTAAGTATCGCTCCCATCATGGCGGAGTCTGGAGTTTGCGTCCACAGATCGAACGCTGGAAGAACGCCCTTATAACCTATTCCCAGCTCATCAAATATCTTGATGGTGCGGGTAGAAAATCCCTCAGGGATTTTTATATATACTTTTCAATTGATCAGCAAGAAACCATCTTCATTCATTGTCTGTCGCACCGAAAATATGCTGATGGATTAAAATCATTCTTCAATCTTATAGGTTTCACTATGCGTCATCGTTCCATGCTAGCTGCGCCAAGGGCTGCAGCCCGACTTATCCGAATGGCAGGACGAATTGCTATCCAAAAAAAAATGACACCCACTCACCAGACATGACTCTATAGGTTCAACGCTACTCGGGTTCCCTCAAGTATCGCGCGAACTGCATCTAACTCCCCCGCGATATTCGCCCCACCAGCAATGCTCACATCCATTCCGGAAGCCTGAATCATCTCATACACCGATCGCTCAGATTCCTGTCCTGCACAAACAATAATGTGATCGGCTTCGAGATACATTTCTTGATCCATGCGATTGATTCGAATTCCCCCTGAATCGATCAACTCATACTCGGCTCCATCAATGAACTTCACTCCCTCCCTCTCCAGTTCCTTCCTGTGCGCCCATACAGTTGTTTTTCCTAGATTAGAACCAGCCTTACCTCGCTTGCGCTGAAGCAACGTGATGTCTCTTCCGGCCGGCACATAAGACGATTTACCTGCCAATCCCCCTGCAGAAGAAACAGTCATATCTACGCCCCATTCTTTCATAAACTCTTCTGTGCTCGGTGATTCACCCAACAGATATCGGGCAGTGTCCATTCCAATGCCTCCCGAACCAATAATCACCACACGTTTTCCAATCGCTACCTCGCCTGAAAGCACGCGGGTATAATCCACTACATTCTCTGAATCGCTGCCCGGTATTTCCACTTTTCGAGGAAGAACTCCAGTAGTTACTATGCACGCATTAAAACCGTTCAATTGCTCCATGGAAGAAATACGCGTGTTCACATTAACCTTAGCACCATACTTTTTAAGCATCGTCGAATAGTACCGTATAGTTTCATTAAACTCTTGCTTGGACGGCACTGCGCGGGCATAGTTTAACTGACCTCCGATCTGGCCGGATGCCTCAAACAATTCAACCTGATGTCCTCTTTGAGCTGCAGTTAGGGCAGCACTCATGCCGGCAGGTCCGGCTCCAATCACAGCCAATCGCTTCACCTTGGAAGTTGGTGTAAGTATCCATTCTGTTTCTCGCGCCGCAAATGGATTCACCATGCACGAGGCTACATTACCGCTAAAAATTTGATCGAGACATGCCTGATTACATCCGATACACGTATTTATTTCATCCGAAGCACCGCGTGCAGCCTTATTCACAAATTCAGGATCTGCTAAAAATGGACGCGCCATGCTTACCATGTCCGCTTTGTGAAGGGCGAGAATTTCTTCCGCCACTTCAGGTATGTTGATCCGATTGGTGGTGATAATCGGAATATTCACCTTCCCCATCAATTTGCTTGTGACCCAAGTAAAAGCACCACGGGGCACCATCATTCCGATCGTCGGAATACGTGCTTCATGCCATCCAATGCCCGTATTGATAAGTGTTGCTCCAGCCTGCTCTACTGCGGTAGCCAACTCTTCCACCTCTTCCCAAGTACTTCCACCTTCCACCAGATCGAGCATCGACAACCGATAAATTATAATGAACGAATTGCCTGTTCGCTCACGCGTACGTTTCACTATTTCTAGAGGCAATCGCATTCTGTTAGCATAGCTACCACCCCATTCGTCGTCTCGCTGATTCGTCCGAAGAGCAATAAACTGATTGATAAAATAGCCCTCACTACCCATTATTTCGACCCCGTCATATCCTGCTTGTTGAGCCAACTTTGCACATCGCGCAAAATCATTGATCGTACGATCCACTTCTTCGCTACTCAACGCGCGCGGGGTGAAAAAATTAATTGGAGCCTGAATGGCTGAAGCACTCACGCATTCAGGGTGCGCGCCATATCGTCCAGCATGAAGAATCTGCAAACAAATTTTACCTCCTTGCGCGTGTACAGCATCTGTAATAATGCGGTGTCCATCTACCTCAGAAGCATCATCGAACTTCGAGCCTCCTTGCCAGAGTTTGCCCTCGCTATTGGGAGCAACTCCTCCAGTGACAATCAATCCAACTCCTCCTTTGGCACGTTCACCATAGAATACCGCTTGCTTGTGAAACCCGTCGGGCTGCTCCTCCAAGCCGGTGTGCATGGAACCCATGAGGACACGGTTCTTGAGAATAGTAAACCCAAGGTCGAGCGGAGCAAGAAGATGTGGATAGTGTGACATGGGGTAAATATAAGAATCGAGACGATGGTCTCAGAATGAGAAAATAAAAGAAAAGTGAAGAAGCGCACACTTTATCGCGCCCATTTAAAAGGTGCTGCGAAAAGTGTGCGACTCTTCCTCATTTAGACTTCTCAGATTCTCGACTGTCGTTCGAAATCGCGAGTCCGTTCTGACTCCAATTCCTGCTATTTCCTCCCCAATGTATACCAATCAACCTTGCGGCTGAGGTACATTACAAGAGCCAGAATGAGGAACAATCCAACACTACCCGTGAGCAAGGCAAAGTCTTCAAGCTGAATGATCACGAAGATGAATGAGAAAATAAATAAGAGCAGAAACAGCAGAATTCCGCTCAGCTTCCAATTTGACGTAACAGCTTTAAAGTAAAGCGTAACCAGTGAAATCGTTGCCAAAGCTCCGAGTCCATACGCTTTATTGAATCCAATGTGTTCCGAGAAAGAAAGCAAAAGCAAATAGAAAAGGCTCAGTGCGAATCCCGTCATGAGGTATTGCACAAAGTGAATCTTTACCTTATTCAGAGCCTGTGTAAAGAAGAACATCAGAAATACGAGAGTAATCAACAATACGCCATACTTGGCCGAACGTTCATTCTGTTGATACTGATCCACCATGATCATTAATTCTGCGCCAAAGGAGGACGAATCAAAATCTGCCCCTTGACCAAGGAATCGCTGAGGATAATTGCGATTCAGATGCAACACCTTCCATTGTGCAGAAAATCCTTCTTTACTCACCGTTGGCTTCGGATCGGGAAGAAACGCTCCATTGAATTTCGGGCTGTTCCAATCTGATTTCATAGAAGCTTCTGTGACTTGTCCCACTGGCACAAACTGTAAAGTGGAATGACCACCCAAGCGTATATCAGTGGAAAATGCCCATTGTCCGTCGATAACATTCAGCGCTGCAACACGTGCAGATACACCGCTGCTCATTACCTCTGCACCTTCTACACCGGGAGCCATATTCAGCACCTGATCACCCCACTTCATCTCGATCTGATCGCGTATGGCGCGCATATCGGTAACGCCAATACTCACAAAGGCACTTTCCCAAAGAATATCCTTCACTTCGGGCCATCCTGAGAAATCAGGGGTGCTGAATTGACCTTCCAGATGAACGGATGAATTGTACACAAGAATGTCATAGATCCCTCTCTTGCGCACCATCGGTTCCACCTCGGATTCGATCTTGAGCATTTCGGGTAAAAAATGGGCGTATCGGATTTCCGGTCCTGTCGTCCGTATCTGATTTCCATACTCATCCAGCTGCGGTTTTGTATAGGATTGTGTGATGTACGGAACAGTGAGCATCGGCCCACTCAACGTTTGACGTCCACCCCAAGTGGATCCCACTTCCTCTTCAGCTTCATACTTCCTGAAGTTGCGCTCACTGATCAACGATTGGATCATACCCAGCGGGATGAGCATGAGTAATATGAGGATTCCTACAGTAAATAGTTTTAAGGCTAATGAGTTTTTACGCCAATCATTAAAGCGTTCGAAGGCACCAGGTGTTGGTTCGGGTTCTAGAGACATAGGGTAAGATTTGAATTTGGTTTGGACAGTTAACGGTTTCGCATTCAAATGTTGCGCATAAATGCGGGCTTAACAAATATTTGCTGACTGTAGTTATTCTCCCTAAAAAATTAAACCCAGACCCACTTCCGTAGTGATTCCATTTCCGACCGATCAAAAAAATCTAGTGGAGTATTTCCGTCATGCGCTGAACGCTCATTCCCTGCATATCCGGGACTACCGCATTGGCCATCGACAAAATAGTAGAATCACCTACACCAATGCACGGAAATCCGCCGGCACGTGCCGCTTCGACGCCAGAGATGGCATCTTCAAAAACAACACATGCGCTTGGTTCAAATCTGAGCTCTTTTGCGCCGCGCAGAAATACTTCGGGGTTCGGCTTAGAAAGATGAATCTTCGTGCCGTCAATGATGGTATCAAACTTTGAAGTAATTCCCAAAAGCTCAAGAATCAGCACGGAATTGCGTGAAGAAGATCCCAGTCCAATTTTAATTCCTTTCTCCGTAAGTTCCGCTAGAAATTGAGGAACGCCAGGAAGCATATCCGACGGATTGACCTCTTCCACATACTCCAGATACCATTTATTCTTGAGATTCATGAGCTCAATTTTCTTGTTGTTTCCCAACACAAGATTTCCCCATTGCAATATCCGGTCGAGCGAATCCACTCTGCTCACTCCTTTGAGCTGCTCATTCTGAGCCTCGGTAAATGGAATGCCCATCGAATCGGCAAGGCGCTGCCATGCTTTGAAATGAAAGCGGGCGGTGTCTACGATTACACCATCCATATCAAAAATACAAGCAGCTATTTCCATCGATACTTCGAGTTCTATGTTCAATAAATAAGAGACCTATACGGTATACGGAACTTGAAGAAAACTACGACTTTGCAGCCTTCACTTGTTCCATTCGAATCATACCCACAATAAGCAATTCAGCACTCGCCGGATTGGAAGCCAATGGAATATTTTTTCGAATACACGTGCGCACAAATTCCGCCACATCCGCCTCGTAATCCTGAGTGATTTCGGGATCGCGAAAAAAGATGACCATGGCCAATTCTCCAGCCTCTGCCAAACGAGTGAGTTCGAGAAAGCCCCCTTCCCGGCCAGGTGCCACGTGCTGGACATTCAACTTCAGGCCTTTTTCAAGCACTTCTGCCGTTAGCCCAGTGGCTACAAAATTTCTACCCCAAAGCCATTGTTCCCTGTCAGCTAAAAAACCAACAAGATCAGCCTTTTTCGAGTCGTGGGCAATCAATGCTATATGCGACATACCTATTCAATTAATGCCCCGCCATTTGGGGAAGTTTGTATTTCACGTGATAATTGACCAACCCATCGATGGGCTTCTTAATCACATTGCCAAGATGAATGCCTTCTTCTTTGGCTGCAATCTCCAAACAGTGTTTGAAGTAATGAGAGATCGAACCGATAAAATGAACAGGCGCAGTTTTATACTCTACGAAGCACTTCACGTGAATATCGATAAACTCGCGCATCCCCTTCACGACCCATTTGATCACATGAGGGTGATGAGCATGCTGACCTATAAAACGGGTGAAACTGGCGAGATACACGTTCGCATTCGGCTCTCTGTACACACGTGAAATAAATTCATCCTTTGAAAGCGTATACGCCTCTTCAAAAGCAGTATTTAGATCCGCAGGAAGTTTGCGGTAGAAATACTCGCGGAGAAGAATTTTTCCAAGGTAGCTTCCACTAGCTTCATCACCAAGTATAAAAGCCAATGAAGGTACTTCCTCGCGAATAGTTGTACCATCAAAAAAGCACGAATTGCTTCCTGTTCCAAGAATACACGAAATACAAGGTTCACCGTCGTAGGTCGCATAGGCCGATCCAACCAGATCGTGATCCACAATGATTTCTGCATTGTGAAATACCTCTTTCAGCCCGCGATCCACAATTGCGCACATCGTTGGTGTGCTGCTTCCTGCTCCATAGAAAAAGATCAATTTGATTTTATCGGCATACAGTGCCAAAGGCACATTCGCCCTGATCGCATTGGAGATAACCTTTTCGGTGTGAAAATAAGGATTCAATCCCATGGTTTCAAAAGCACCCAATCGGTTGCCTTTTTCGTCCAGAAGAGCCCAGTCACTTTTTGTTGAGCCACTGTCAGCAATTAGAATCATTCAGTCATTTTTGATTGAGGGAAATAAAGTGTTTGAACCTTATCTCACCATTGATTTTTTTGAATTAGTCCGCGTCTATTTTAATTTTTTGACTAGATCGCACACCCGTTCGGCATAACCCGCTTCGTTGTCGTACCACGCCATTACTTTCACAAGATTACCATTTGCCGAAGTCAGCGCCGCGTCAAAAATACAGGAGTGGAGGTTGCCGATTACATCAATCGAAACAATCGGATCAGTGCAATACTCAAGAATTCCTTTCATTGCTCCTTTAGAAGCCTCCAGCATCGCGGCGTTAATCTCTTCTACTGTCACATTTCGCTTGAGGATCGCCACGAGATCTGTCAGTGAACCATCAGGAGTAGGAACCCGAACAGCGACTCCATCCAACTTGCCCTTCAATTCGGGAAGAACCTCTCCTACCGCCTTTGCTGCTCCAGTTGAAGTTGGGACCATGCTCAATGCAGCGGCGCGGGCACGACGCAAATCTTTGTGAGGCGCATCCTGCAGACGCTGATCCGCTGTGTATGCATGGATAGTGGTGATGTAACCTTTCTCAATTCCAAATTTGTCATTTAGAACTTTAGCCATCGGTGCAAGACAGTTGGTCGTACAAGATGCATTGGACAAAATGACATCATCATCTGAAACGACCTCATCATTTACTCCTAGCACCACTGTCTTCACTCCACCCGAGGCCGGAGCGGAAATAACCACTTTGCGCGCACCTGCATCGATGTGCTTCTGTGCGCCTTCCTTGTCGGTGAATATTCCGGTAGATTCAATAACGATATCTATACCCAGCGATTTCCAAGGAAGCTGAGATGGATCTTTCGAAGCAAAAACTTTTACTTCCTGTCCATTCACTATTAAGGTGTCGGCAGTGGACTCAACTTTCAATGCGAATTTCCCATGCACACTATCGTACTTCAAGAGATGCGCCAAGGTCTTGACATCAGTCAAGTCATTGATGGCTACAATCTGAACTTCTTCACTTTGAATCAGGCTGCGAAAACAAATGCGGCCGATGCGTCCAAAACCATTGATTGCAATTTTCTTCATGTGTTCTATGCTTCGTGTCTTTCGTGTTTATAGATTAAATGTTGTTTTTCCTTTTGGGTAAAATGGCTCAAATAGCCAGGATCCGCGCTATTCTCAATTCATCCCGGTTCGGGAGATGATCTCTGCTGATGGCATCTTCAAGTGGAGTGTATGTTTCACGATCATTCACAATTCCGATCATACAATCCTTTCTGCCCTGAATAAGTCCTTCCACGGCAGCTACCCCCATGCGGCTAGCAATCACCCTGTCGTAACAACTTGGCGAACCTCCCCGCTGCAAATGGCCGAGCACCGAAACGCGTGTTTCATATTCACTGAAGCGCTCATTGACCTGTCGCGCCAATTCATACGCACCACCGCCCTTTGAGCCTTCTGCCACAATGACGATACTGCTCGATTTTCCGCTTTGTTCAGAAACCTTCAACGTCTCCACCAATTCATCCACACTCATCTCATCTTCCGGAAGAATAATCGCGATGGCACCTGCGGCGATACCCGCCTTCAATGCGATAAATCCGCTGCTGCGTCCCATCACCTCCACAAAAAATAACCGATTGTGTGAGGTAGCCGTGTCGCGGATCTTATCTACCGCATCTACTACCGTGTTAGTAGCTGTATCAAAACCAATTGTATGGTCAGAACCATAAATATCGTTGTCGATTGACCCAGGAACTCCCATCACAGGTATTCCATGCTCCTGAAATAAAATATGTGCTCCCGCAAATGTGCCGTCACCGCCAATGGTGATCAGGCCATCGATTCCATGCTTTTTCAACTGATCAAATGCCATCTTCCTTCCCTCAGGCTCATGAAACTCCTTGCATCTGCTGCTTTTAAGGATTGTACCTCCCCGACCGAGAATCCGAGCCACAGAACGCTCATTCAACCGTTTAAAATCGCCTGATATCATCCCGGCATACCCTTGAAAGATTCCGTCCACTTCCACATTGTGAAATGCACAAGCGCGAACAACTGCACGAATCGCGGCGTTCATTCCGGGGGCATCACCGCCGCTCGTCAAAACTCCTATTCGCTTTATAATCTGGGTGGCTGATTGTGGCATTTGCTTCGTATTTTCCGGCTAAATTCGCCAAGTTTAAGTAAACCATTACGAATACGAACTTAGTGTAAAATATACACTAAGTATGATTATCCTTGAAAAAATGTGTAAACACCCAGATAATCAGCTCCTTGCCGTAAACTAACTCAACCCCTTCAGGCCCTCTATCTATGGATATTTCTGTCGACTGTGTAATTTTTGGCTTTGACGATGAGCAACTCAAAGTGCTGCTGATTGAACAGAAGCAACCCGAGGTAAAATCAAAATCGTTCAAATCGCAAAAGGCGCTGCCTGGAGATATGGTGCAAGCTGAAGAGAGCTTTGACGATGCTGCCGCGCGTGTCCTTCTCGAACTAACAAGCCTTGACGGAATCTACCTCAAGCAGTTTTTCGCCTTCGGATATCCAGATCGGGTGCGTGGACTCAAAGATCAGGAATGGCTTCGCAACTTTCGGCAAAATCCGGAGCGTCGCGTAGTTACTGTCGGCTATTATTCGCTTATTAAGATGTCTGACTTTAAACCCAAAGCCTCTTCGTTTGCCGGCAGAGTTCATTGGGTAGATATTTACCAAGTTCCGAATCTCGCTTTTGACCACAATGAAATTGTGGATCGCGCGCTGGCCATTCTGCGCCATGAACTCATGGCCGATCACATCGGTTTTGAATTACTTCCAGAAAAATTCACGTTAAGTCAGCTTCAACGACTTTATGAGATCATACTCGACAAAAAACTGGACAAGCGAAACTTCCGAAAAAATATTCTGCGCACAGACACCGTAAAGGCTCTGGAAGAAAAACAAATTGGCGTATTGCACAAGCCTGCTCAATTATTCAGCGTAAAAAAACCACGGAGCGCCAAATGAGATTTGTCTTGATATGCGCCCTCCTTGGTGTTTTTCAGGCTTCCGCACAAACACATATTCCCAATTGGAGTGACGCCTTTCTCCAGGAAGAAATTGCAGTGATCCGAATTGAAATCGATCCTGACAGTCTCGACTTTGCATTGGCTCTCGCCGATCCAACTAACGAACACGAATATCCCGCTTCATTCATCTACGAATCTTCTGTGCGCACAGATACCCTGATGAATGTTGGATTCCGGCTTCGTGGCTCCTCTTCTCTGAATGCCATAAAGAAGTCATTCAAGCTATCCGTCAACTCGTTCACACCAGGAGCAAAGTGGTTGGGCTTGGAAAAATTAAACCTCGTTGCTCAGCACAACGATCCTTCCTTGCTGCGGGCTAAACTGTGCTGGGATGGCATTCGTCATTTTGGACTAGCTGGCTCCCGCACTTCTTTCGTGAAAGTATACATCAACAATGAATTCAAAGGCCTTTACCTCAATGTGGAGCACATTGATGAAAATTTTGCGAATACCTATTTCCTGGATAGTTCAGCTCCTCTCTGGAAGTGCACCTATCCGGCGGATCTAGCCTATCTCGGCAGCAATCCCGAACTCTACAAATTCGAGATGTGGGGCCGAAGAATGTACGAACTAAAGACGAATACCTTTCAGGATGATTATCGCCCCCTCGCCGAATTCGTTGATGTACTAAACAACACGCCATTAGCCACATTGCCCTGCGCTCTGGAGCGCTTATTTAACGTAGACGACTACCTTAAATACCTTGCATTGGACGTACTTACAGGTAACTGGGATAATTACGTGTATAATAAAAACAACTTCTATCTCTGTCGCAATGAGCAAACTGGACTGATAGACTACATTCCATACGACCTTGACAACACTCTAGGGTTAGATTGGGTCAATGTGGATTGGACCGAACGAAACGTATACAACTGGAGTCCGTCCAATGAGGAAAGGCCATTGTATGACCGACTCATGTTGATTCCGGAATACCGAAATCAATTTACCTATTATCTCGAAAGCTTTGCAGCCGATTGGTTTACCGAAGAAGGCATCATTGCCCATGCGGTTCAATTGCATGAGTTGATTACCCCTGCCGCACTGGAAGACCCTTATCGCCCGCTCGACTTTGATTATTCAGAAGATGATTTTCTCAATTCAATCGTTGAGGCAGCAGGCGAACAGGTCAGTTTTGGCATAGCCGAATTTGTTCAATTGCGCGTCAATGAAATGAATTCACAGACCGAAGCCTTTGTATCGCCTGAAGTGATGCATAACCTGACGGCAGTGATAGTAAGCAATTCTGTTGTGATCCGTGCAGTTGCATCGCCAGGCACTTCATTCCTAGCCGTGTGGCGCGAATGGCCCGATGGAAATTGGTCGGCAGAACCTATGGCACTCGACTTCCCTTCTGCGCCTTGGAATGAGATCTCAATTCTTGCAGCCATTACACCAATATCACCCACGAGCACCATTGAATACAACGTACTCTCCAACGACGAATGGCTGGCGGACCAGAACGGTGGATGTCCCACACGCTTCATCCACCGAGAATGGAGCTCGAGCGGACTTACCATCAACGAACTTCAGTCGGGCGGAAATCCACTGATTACGGATGAGTTTGGTGAAGCCGATGACTGGATTGAATTATACAATGGCGGCGGCTCTGCCATTTATTTAGGGGATAAGTTCATCACCGATGGCCCCAACAATTGGAACAAATGGAGAATGCCCAACATCACTCTTGAGCCAGGTAACTTTCTGCTCCTTTGGGCAGATGATGATCCCGAACAGGGAGTTTTTCACCTCGGCTTCAAGCTCAATGTGATGGGCGAATCTGTTCAACTTACTGAAGTCGTGCAGCGAGCACCCAAAGTAATTGATCGAATCGCTGTGCCCGAGCTCACCGAAGGTGCTTCTCTCGGAAGAGAAGTCGACGGACTAACGCCATGGATCTTTTTTGATGTCCCCACTCCTAATATGTCCAACCAATTTGTTTCGGTGTCCAATCATACAGAGGTTGATTTTTCAATTTATCCCAATCCGAGTTCTGGCCTAATCCAATTCAGTAAACCCATCACAGGCGAAATTCTCGATCTCTCGGGTAGAAAAGCGTGTTCTTTCCCAACCACGACTTCACTTGATCTGACAGGACTTTCCTCAGGAGTATATATGCTTCGCTCAGGAACCACTGCGCTCCGGTTTATCATCCGATAGAAGTTCGACATCAAACTCATTTTTTCTCCTGTATAAAATATTCTGGTGTCTCCGGCGGTTATCTCATGCAAACCGATGCAAGGAAAAGTGGCGGCTTCCGGATGACACCCGGACAAAGGGAAACCTCAAAGGGAGAGGCAGGCAGTTCCAATTTCCGGAAATCAATCGTGGGAGCCGCCGCGCATCGGGCCTACAACCGACCGAGATGAACCACCTCGGTATGATTGCTCTCAGAATGCATGGCTTCAATCATGGAAGCATGTTCCGCAGTGACTAAAAATTCAATCTCACAGTTTTCTCCAAAATCGGTTCTCAACTTATCCATATCCGCTGCTTTAAGTGCCTTCATTACAACGGGCATACTCGAGTACGGGAAGCGAAGTAAATAGTGATCTTTCACAGGTTTTAAGATCACCTCACCCGCATCGATAGCCATGCGCGAAGCGGTTTTATATGCATCAATCAAACCGCCTGTCCCCAACTTGGTTCCACCAAAATAGCGCACTACCGCGATGAGCACATTGGTGAGATCATCTGATTGAATCTGTCCAAAAATGGGTTTTCCAGCAGTACCAGAGGGCTCTCCATCATCGTTGAGGCGATAGCGGTTTTTATCCCAACCCAATCGCCAGGCATAACACACATGATTTGCTTGATGGTGCTCTTTTCTCAGCCCTTCTAGAATTGACTTGATTTCCTCCTCTGAACTCACCGGATAGGCAAAGGCGAGGTGCTTACTGGCCATAACCCGATGAATAGCCTCTGATGGCCCTGCCAGAGTGCTATACGTGGCCAATGATTCAGGAAAGAGGATTGAGCGTAACGCAAAATACAGTGATTGAATTGGGATCGCGATCGTAGTACAATTTATCCAATGCTCCCAAAATATTCTTCGCACGGAAATAAGAGGTCTGCAATTGATTCTCTCCTTTGATCGACCACTGTATGGTGTAACTGCTTTCTGCGTCCTTGTAGTTTTTTACATATTCCAGCATCAACCGCAGCGTTTCTATTTTAGTAGACCCCTCGGAGATATGAAAAAGGAACGACTGATTATGACGAGGATTTGCCGTGATCAGCCGAAGGATCACGCGATTAGGCTCTTCGTCGAAGTTGTAAATAAGACTGTTTTGCCCCAATCCGATGTACGAAGCGATCTCCAACTGGAGATTCGCTATTTCTATGTTCTTATCTAATGTCATGCGATCCAATGTATCTGCAAAGCTACTTATCTAATCGTTGGAACTCTGAATTGTTGCTGAGGTATTCAGGCAACATGGATTTCAGCTTCGCCACGATCACCTCATTGTTTTGTGCATCAAACAAAGCGACCAACTCATCCACTTGTCCTTTCACCTCTTCAAACGCATACTCCCTCACTTGCGCAATGAGTATTCCGGGGTGATGTGTAGGCACAGCAGTTTCTTTATCGCTCAGTACTTCTTCATATAATTTCTCACCCGGACGAAGTCCAGTGAACTTGATAGTAATGTCTCTGTCAGGCTCAAAGCCCGACAAACGAATCATGTTTTTAGCCAGATCGACGATGCGCACACTCGCGCCCATATTAAACGCGTAGATCTCACCGCCCTTGCCCATCACGCCGGCCTCCAGCACCAATTGGACCGCTTCCGGAATGGTCATAAAAAAACGAGTTACCTCAGGATGAGTGACTGTTACTGGCCCACCTTCTTCAATTTGTTTTTTGAAAATAGGAATCACCGAGCCACTTGAGCCAAGTACGTTTCCAAACCGAGTGGTAATGAATTTTATATTCGAATTGGCCTGTCTGGCTTGCGCATACATTTCCGCCACACGTTTCGTAGCCCCCATTACGCTAGTGGGATTCACCGCTTTATCTGTGCTGATAAACACAAATGTTTCCACCTCAAATTCGTGGGCGAGATCCACCAAAATTCGCGTTCCCAGTACATTGGCCAATAAGGCCTCCGACGGATTATCCTCCATCAATGGAACGTGCTTGTATGCAGCGGCGTGATACACAATTTGCGGACGAAAATGATCCATAATTCGGCGCATGCGATCTTCCTGTCGAATATCGCCAATTATCAATTCGCACTTGGAAAGCATCCCCGTGCGCAACAATTCACCCTGCAACTCGAACAGAGGCGATTCCGCCTGGTCGAGAATGATGACCTGCGATGGCTCATAAGTCAATATCTGTCGCACGAGTTCACTTCCTATGCTACCGGCAGCGCCAGTAACAAGAACCTTTTTGTCCTTTAACTGGGCGCGTACGCCCTGACTATCCAATCGGATGCTCTCGCGTCCAAGCAAATCCTCGATGCGAATATCCCTGATCTGACGCACGCTGAGTTGTCCTCCAATCCACTGACGCACCGGCGGTACGTTCAGCACTTTGATTTCATATTTCAGCGCCTCATTGATCAGACTAGCCTTTTCTTCCGGCGACATAGAAGGCACAGCGAGTATGAGCTCATCCACTTTTCCAGAGGAAAAAAGATCTGACTTCTTGGAGGTATGATAGATGTCTGCACCCTCGAGCTTCTTTCCTGTTTTCCCTTTATCGCTATCTAGAAAGGCAATAACCTCCAGCCCTGATCGTGTATCTCTATCAATGGCTCGCTTAGTAATGAGTCCGCTCTCCCCTGCCCCTACAATTACTGCACGCCGGCGTACTTTGGAAGGAGTCTTCAGCTCGATGTAGAGCATTTTTATGGCAATACGTCCAACCACCATCGCAAACAAACTCAGCAAATACTCGAGAATAATAATCGAGTTGGGAATAAAAAACTGCTGATCCACCCAATGGTACTTCGCAAAATTACCGAGTATGAAAAAGATACTTCCAACAGTAAGCACAGTGAATATTCGCAGTGTATCCTGCGTGCTCGTATATCGAATAATTCCGGCATAAGTGCGTCCGATGAGAAACGAAAGTGCACGAACTGCCAGAAAAATAGGAAGGAAACGAATTGCAAGATCTATTTCTAATCCAGGAGGAGCAAATTCAAACCTCACCAGATAGGCTAGCACTAACGCGATGACGCAGGTAAGCAGATCAAGTGAAAAGATGATCCACCTCGGCGTATTTTTTAGTGGCAGCAGCAAAGGGTTGATTCAATTAAACGCGTTCGATCACCACGGCACTCGCGCCGCCACCGCCGTTGCAAATACCTGCTCCGCCTATGCGGGCATTGTTTTGCTTAAGCACATGGATCAGCGTAACAATGATACGGGCTCCGCTGCATCCCAGCGGATGTCCTAGTGAAACAGCTCCGCCATTCACGTTAACCTTGGTCGGATCGAGTCCCATCTTTTGGATGTTGACGATTCCTACAACCGAAAACGCTTCATTGAGCTCCACGTATTCGAGGTCCTTCATTTCAAGACCTGCTTTGGCCACTGCTTTTGGTAAGGCTAGTGAAGGAGTGGTGGTGAACCACTCAGGAGCTTGCTCGGCGTCAGCATAGCCAATCAACTTGGCCAATGGGGTAAGTCCAAGTTCGCGCATTTTCTCGCCGCTCATCAGCACCACTGCTGCGGCGCCATCGTTCATTGTCGAGGCATTGGCGGCGGTTACTGTTCCCTCTTTCGAAAAAACAGGCTTAAGCTGCGGGATTTTATCGAAACTCACATTCTTATATTCTTCATCTTCCGCAAAAAGGGTAACATCACCTTTGCGTCCTTTTATTTCGAGCGGAACAATCTCCTCCGTAAAACGACCTGCGGCCCATGCGGCAGCGGAGCGCTTATACGATTCAATCGCGAATTCATCTTGCTCCGCACGGCTGATCGAACATTCGGTAGCGCACAAGTCTGCGGCATTTCCCATCGGATAATTGTGATACACATCGGTAAGACCATCCTTGGCGAGACCATCTACCATTGTCACATCGCCGTATTTGTTTCCCCAGCGAAGGTTCGGAGAGTAAAAAGGCACCTGACTCATATTCTCCATTCCGCCGGCTACGACAATATCGGTATCTCCAAGCAGGATACTTTGAGCACCCTGCATAATTGCTTTCATTCCGGAAGCACATACTTTATTCACGGTAGTGCAATGCACGGAGGCAGGCAATCCGGCAAACATGGCTGCTTGACGGGCGGGAGCTTGACCAACATTGGCCTGCAATACACAACCCATAAGAACTTCCTGAACCAATTCTGGCTTCAGTCCGATACGTTCAATGGCTCCCTTAATCACTGCAGCACCCAGACGGGTAGCAGACATAGAAGACAAACTGCCACCAAAACTTCCTATTGGCGTGCGAACTGCCGAAACGATAAAGACTTCTCTTTTGCTCATATCACATATCCATTTTAGGCGGCAAAGGTCGTTAAAACGAACGCTTCTTCCCCAATGCGAATAGTCATAGAAAGAGAAAGCCCCCAGACGTTTCCGGGGGCATTTCCTTAAACCTTAACCAAATTGGGTATTAACCAAAACCAAAACTTACTTAGAAGTTTCAGATAGATGCCGCGTTCATTTCAATCGCTGTGCCAAACGACACAATTGTTGCCTGCTAACTTTCGTTAAACCGACTTTTCTTAAACCACCTCTGTTTCGATCATCCCTTAGCGGTTCTCTTCAATTTGGAAAGCTTGATTAAGAAGGAATTAAAAAAAATCAGGAGATCGGTTGAAACCTTCGCTGAACAGTGCCCGTTGAAGAACACTGAAAACAATGCGGTTTGATATTCGGATTCGCCCCTATTCATTGCCACCCTGATGAATGAAAGTGAACCCATGAGCGGCTTCTTCTACTGTCCCTAACCTAACTTTAAACAGTATGCTAGAGTATTATAAGGCCGTGCTCGGAAATGTGACGTTTGATGCCATGCTATTCAGAAAAGAACTCCGTAAAGCCATGAGGCACCTTGTCGATGACGATAGGATGAAGCTGAGGGATTGGTTGAAGCAGAGCGGACTTGTGTAACATTGAAAAAGACTACATTACCTGAACGAGTGAGGCCATCCTGAGGAAGGGTGGCCTTCTTGCTTTTTACCCTTTTTCCTTCGTCTCATTCCGTGGTTTTGTTAGAAACTTGATGCGGCCGTGCGGCGAGCCTCAAGGGATTGGAACTAAAATTGACCTGTCTACCGTTCTATCCAGAACCAATGCACGCAATCTGAATGAAGTCCTTACCAACCATATTTTCCTTTCTCCTCGCCCTGATCACTCTTAATGCGCATTCTCAGCGCATTACTCAATTCGATCACGAGCCCCAAAAATTCATTGAACAACTCACCGAACTATTCGACGAGCAAAAAAAAGGTACGGGTAAGGACCTCATCGAACGGCAGTTTGCTCCAATCTGGATCGATGCCCCTGCCTACACCACTCAGCAGCAAGAGATGGTTTTTGAGACCCTCGATCTGATGCTCAAGAACAAGAACAAGGTGTTTCCCGATTTCGAAAACTACATCCTCTCTCTTCTCGCATTTCCCAAATCGGGAAAGTCCGACTTGGATTTCATGCAATGGCAAGAAGTAGTGATGCGCCTTATGTCTGACAAGAAAAACAAAAAGTTCATTTCAGAATTTTTGGAAACATCAGCCTCCTTGTTCACTGATCGCACGTTTTTCCGCAGCGATGCGGTGCAATGGGTCAGCAGCAGTCCGGGGTTCAAGTTCGTTTATGACAGTCTTCCCCACATAGATTTCCCCGCGCTCAACTTGAAATGCTATAGTAAAGGAGACAGTTCTGTTGTCTATCAAACTTCTGGTTCATACTATCCAACACTCGAGCGGTTTGACGGCAACGCGGGCCGAATCACCTGGGAACGTGCGGGATTCGATCCCACAAAAACCTATGCCGAGTTCGATCATTACTCCATCCGAATCAAAGGAAGCACATTCGTAATCGACAGTGTGGTGTTTCACAACGAATTTTTCGAAAAACCACTGATTGGCCAACTCACCGAAAAAGTGCTCGCCAATAAATCAGGCGACAACGCCACCTACCCTCGATTCGAATCCTACTTCAAGCGACTGCAGATTCAAAACATTGTACCCAATGTCGATTTCGATGGCGGATTCACGATGTCGGGTACCAAACTAGCCGGCTCGGGTACGGTGGAAGAACCTGCACTTCTGACATTCTACAGAGACTCGAAGAAATTCCTTGTGGCGCGAAGCCTTGCCTTTGACATCAAGCCAGACCGCATTGTATCCGGTCACAGTTCAGCCACATTTTACGTTGAAAGTGACAGTATTACGCATCCTGATCTGAACCTCTCCTTCGATAAAAAAACGCGTCAGTTGGTGTTGCTCCGAACAGAAGACGGCGTGTCCAAATCACCTTTTCAGAATACCTATCACAACATTGATATGTATTTTGAAGCCCTATACTGGAACATTGATGATCCGCTTATAAAAATGGGCGCCATCACGGGCAATACGCAGCATAGCGGAGCTTTCGAATCCAACACCTATTTCAAGAAAAAACGCTACGACGCAATGATGGGCATCAGTATGACCCATCCACTTTATGAGATTAAGAAGTACGTGGAGGACAGCAAGCTCGAATCGTTTTATGCCAAGGATTTGGCGATTGCCACACGGGCCAGTGAAGAGCAGTGGAATTTGGTGCTCATCGACCTGAACAACAAAGGCTTTCTGGAATACGATCTCAACAATCACTTCGTAACCGTTCGACCTAAGCTTTACGCCTACATCGAAAACAATATTGGCAAACGTGACTACGATGTAATTCAATTCAACAGCGAAGTTCCCGGTGGACAAAACGCACAACTCAGTCTACTGAATTACGATCTGCTCGTAAAAGGGGTGGATAATTTCCAACTGAGCGATTCACAGAAGGTGAGCATATACCCCACCAACGGAGAAGTGATTTTACGGAAAAACAGAAACTTCACATTTGGAGGCCGCGTGTTCGCCGGAAATTTTGAGTTTCTGGGAACAGAGTATTCTTTCTCCTATCAGGACTTCCGACTGGATCTGCTCAAAGTGGATTCGTGTCGCATCTACGTAGAAGACGAGTCACTCGGCAAAGACAATATGGGCAAATACCAAAAACGCAGAGTGCAAAGCGTACTTCAGGATATTGCCGGGAATATTCGCATCGACTCTCCCACCAATAAAGGAGGCTTTCACAGCTATGCCTATCCGCAGTTCCCTATTTTTACCTGCACCAAAACGTCGTACGTGTATTGGGAAGACCCTCGCATTCAAAAGGGTGTCTATAAAGAGAGTGGATTCTATTATCAGGTGCAGCCATTTACAATTGACTCGCTAGACAACTTCACCAAGGAAGATTTGAAATTCAACGGAACCCTCGTCAGTGGAATTTTCCCCGATATCGAAGAGCCGCTGGTGCTTATGGAAGACTACTCGCTCGGTTTTAAGCGAAGCACTGGGGCAGCCGGATTGCCGGCCTACGCGGGTAAGTCGAAGGTGGTAGCTGATCTCAAGCTTGACTTCGCCGGATTAAAGGGATCGGGCGATCTGGAGTACCTCACAGCCAAAGCAAGCTCAGATGAATTTACCTTCTTGCCGGAAGCTACACTGGGCCGTACAAGATCTTTTACCAACCGCGAACAAAGTGGAAAAGTAGAAATACCAAAGGCATCTTGCGACATTACGGATTTGGCCTATTACCCTACGAAAGATCAACTCGATGTAACGTCAATTGATACACCGATCGACTTCTTTGAGAAAGATGCGACACTAGATGGCACCTTGCGCCTGAAACCCACCGGAATGATAGGCGAAGGATCGATGGCCTTCGATGGTGCCAAGCTTTCCTCGGAAGGATTTGCCTATAACCGCCGTCGCATTCTTGCCGACAAATCAGCTTTCGAATTGGCAGGTATGGGCGACAGCGAAGGACTTGGTTTGGCATTCAAAACAGATGACGTAAATGCCAATGTTGATTTTGATAAACGTCAGGGTGTATTCAAGAGCAATACCGGTGAAACCAAGATCGACTTCCCTGTCAATCAGTACATCTGCTTCATGGATCAATTTACCTGGTATATGGACAAGGCCGAGCTCGATCTTTCTTCCTCCCGCAAAGCCTCAGATGACCTCGTGATCGACACAGGCGAAGAGGAGAAACGCTCGAATTTCTTCTCTGTCGCCCAAGGACAAGATTCGCTCAACTTCCTTTCTTCTCGGGCAAAATATGATCTGAGAAAGAGTCTGATCACCTGTCAGAAAATCGATTACATCCTTGTAGCCGATTCGAAAATTTCTCCCGATAGTGGGAAGGTAGTGATTGAGAAGTATGCCAATATGCGTCAGTTGGAAAGTGCGCGTATTCTGAGTAACTACGTGACTCAATACCACAAAATGTTCAATTGCGATCTGAAGATTGAAGGACGTAAGAGATACGCTGGAAAGGGCGACATCGCCTACTTGGATGAGAATAAACTGGAACAGATCATTCGCTTCGAAGAGATACGTGTTGATACTTCGCTGCAAACAATTGGCAAAGGAGGAATCAAAGCAGAGGATCAGTTTTTTCTTTCCCCGGCATTTGAATACTACGGCAAGTTTAACATGCAAGCCAATAACCCATTCCTGACCTTCGAAGGTGGTGTTCGCATCTTGCACAATTGTGCTTCGCTTGAGCGGACCTACTTCAAGTTCACTTCTGAAATTAATCCACTGGACATTTATATACCCGTGGATTCGGCCATGCGCGACATGGATATGAGCAAACTGGGAGCAGGCGTAATGGTAACGCCTAATAGTCCGATGGATGTGTATCCGGCGTTCCTTAGCAACCGCCTCGACAAAGACGACCGCGGACTTATTGAGGCCTTTGGATTTCTGTATTATGACAAACTCACCAAGCGGTATATGATCGGTGAGAAAGAAAAAATCAAGCAGCCGCGCATGCCGGGTAATCTTGTCACAATAGGCGCAGAAAGCTGCGAAATCAAAAGCGATGGACGAATGGATTTCAACGCGGATTTCGGGTTAGTAAAAGTGACCAACGTGTCTGAAATCAGCTACAAAACGGATAAGAATGAGCTCAGCGCGCAAGGCGTTTGTCTCATCAACTTCCCCTTTGACGAGGGAGCGCTTAAGCGGATTTTTGATCAGGTAGAGCAATTCCCGAACCTTACCCCTGTGGATGTTACGAAAACGAAGTACGAGAAAGGTCTGGTTGAACTTTTAGGAATTGAAAAATCGGAT
>Ga0105044_10000357_pt1 | contig 55259 bp, 24 predicted proteins | sample MAT01_FD_78092 | JGI IMG/M metagenome (GOLD analysis project Ga0105044, IMG submission 78092) | Freshwater microbial communities from Lake Fryxell liftoff mats and glacier meltwater in Antarctica - MAT-01 | ecosystem: Environmental > Aquatic > Freshwater > Ice > Liftoff microbial mat | place...
GTATTTATGTATTTATACGCAATATTAGGTAATAAATTTATTTTTGTACTGAAATCCGGGATTAGCGATCGCACGTTTTTTATCCGACCTCACCAAATCGCGTTGCTCCCGGTAAGGAGTTACGCGATCGCAGATTATATCGTTCCACGCACAAAACTTTTGAAGATTATTGCCGCGAACGCTTTGGTTTTAGCCGCAGACAGCCCTACCATTTAATAGAAGCTGCGGTTATTTTTGATAATTTGGTGGAAAAATGTGAACGTTCCGTTCACATTTTGCCGACTAATGAGTGGCAAATCAGGCCATTGTCCAAGCTTGACCCGGACATTCAGCCCGAAGCATGGGAGCAAGCTGTAGAGTCTGCTAAGGGTAAAGTACCATCTCATCGTATTGTCAAGGATGTAGTGCAGCAAATAATGGAACGCACCCAAGTACCAAACACTTACCAGTTAGGCGAAGTATGCCAAATTCTTGTTAAAGATAACCCTGATTTGCGAGGAAAAGGCGGGTGCTGGGGCATCGTTAATCAAGTGGGGGAATTCAGTTGTACAGTGGCAATGTGGGATGGAGAGTACACTGTCAGGATTGACCACTTGAAGCCGCTCAACTATTTGCCTGCGGAGTGTCAGCAGATGCAGCAGATTAGCGATCGCATCAGTAGGCTGCGGGAAAAGGAGAATTTAGAAGAAGCTGCCCGTGCTGTACTGAAGCACTTGGGGGAAGTGAAGCGACCGTATTTGACGGCTGTTGAAGAGAGGCTGTTGAGTGTGATAGAGAAAGAGTACGGTATTAATGAAGTGGCAAACAATTTTAAAATGAATCAATAAGTGAGAGAAGACAGTGATGCAAAGTATCAAACTAAATACTCATGTGGGGTCTGATGGGATTTTACACCTTGATATCCCATTGGGAATAACAGACAAAGAGATAGAAGTAATGGTGATTTATCAACAACTAAAACCGTCAACAACCGCAAAAACACCAGAAGAATTGGGATGGCCACCCAACTTTTTTGAGCAGACTTATGGTAGCTGTCAAGACGATCCAATTGTTATCGACTCTGAGGGGGATTTTGAGACAAGGGAAGAAATTGTGTGAAGTATTTATTAGATACCAATGTTTGCGCTCGTTATCTCAATGGTCGGTCATTGGTAATTAGAGAACGTTTACAGTCAACAAATGTAGAAGATATTGCTGTCTGCTCAGTGGTAAAAGCAGAGTTGTTTTATGGTGCGATGAAAAGCAATAATCCCCAAATTACTTTAGCTCGACAACAGCAGTTTCTCAGTTTGTTTATTTCTTTGCCTTTTGATGATATCACTGCCCTCACTTACGGTAGAATCCGTGCAGAATTAGGAGCAAATGGTACTCCGATAGGCCCCAATGATTTTCAAATAGCTGCGATCGCCTTGACACATAACTTAACATTAGTCACGCACAACACAAGAGAATTCAATCGCGTTAATGGGTTGGTGATTGAGGATTGGGAGCTTGAGCAATAAATAATATCTCATGTGGACGTGAATGAAAACGAATGCCGCTCGACTACTTGATAAACTAGGCATCTCCTACCAAATTCTCACTTATGAAGTAGATCCTGCTGATCTGGCTGCCGAAAGTGCAGCACAGAAAATGAGTCTTTCTCCAGAGCAAGTTTTTAAAACTCTAGTAGTCAGAGGTGACACAACAGGTATCTGTTTTACTGTTGTGCCGGGAAATGCTCAGTTAGATTTCAATACGGTTCGGATAATAATTCTTCACCTCACTTGTAGTTTTGGAAAAGGGGAAAGGTTTGAATTTCCCTTTTACTCTTTTCCCTTTCCCCTTAACCGAACCGTATTGAATGGCGTTTTACCTGTGTAGTATGCTCTTGATCCTTACTATGAGACTGTTTCACCTGGATGTCGTTTAATAAAATTTTACCGACATCTCCCCTACAGGTAGAAGCATCAGCAGTGTGGACGCTACCCCCAATGTTATATTCAAAAACAAACCGACTGCTCTAGATTTTAATGATGTTAATTGAAATTACGTTTTCATAGTTATGCCCCATTGAAGATTCAAAGGATAGAACATAAGGAGAATCCAGAGTGGTAAATGAGGAGCATAATACTTGGCTGGAGAAAGGTGTACATGATTGGAATAAGTGGAGACGTACCAATCAGAGTATAATTCCTGACCTCAGAGGGGCTAACCTCGAAACGGCTAACCTCAAAACGGCTTACCTGGAAAGAGCTAACCTCGAAGGGGCTAACCTCAACCGGGCTAACCTCAACCGGGCTAACCTTGAAGGGGCTAACCTTGAAGGGGCTAACCTTGAAGGGGCTAACCTCGAAGGGGCTAGCCTCAGAGGGGCTAACCTCAGAGGGGCTAACCTCAGCCGGGCTAACCTCAGAGGATTCAACCTCAGTGGAGCTAACCTCAACCGGGCTAACCTCAGAGGAGCTAGCCTCAAAGCGGCTAACCTCATCGAGGCTAACCTCATCGGGGTTAACCTCAACCGGGCTAACCTCATCGGGGTTAACCTCAACGGGGCTAACCTCAAAGGGGCTAACCTCAACGGAGCTAACCTCAACGGAGCTAACCTCAACGGGGCTAACCTCAACGGAGCTAACCTCAACGGGGCAAAACTGATTAGAACTCAAGTACTAGGAACAGATTTTACAGGAGCAAAGTTTACAGGTACTTGTTTGGAAAATTGGAATATCAACTCTGCTACAATATTAAATAATATTGATTGCCAGTATGTCTATTTAAAAAGTGACTTTCAAGAACGTCGTCCCAGCAGTGGAGAGTTTAGGCTTGGGGAGTTTACCAAGCTCTTTCAGAAAGCTTTAGAAACGGTTGACTTAATTTTTGCTGATGGCATTGACTGGAAAGCATTTCTTCTGTCCTTTCAAGAACTACAGGCTGAGTATGGTGAAGAAAATTTATCAGTCCAAGCAATTGAAAAGAAAAGCGGTGGCGCATTTATAATTCGATTGGAAGTTCCACCAGAAGCCAATAAAGCAGATATTGAAAGTCAGGCTAAAGCATTATATGAAATTCCGCTAAATGCACTTGAAACTATATATCGAAACCAATTAAAGGCTAAAGATGTACAAATAAAAATTTTCCATAAGAAAAACGCCAACTTATGGGAACTAGTTAAACTAGCGGCTAGTAAACCTATTCAAATTCAAAATACTAATAATAACTCTATGGTGGATAACTCTAAAAAACAATCTAATTTTAACTTACAAGACGCTCAATTTGCTGGTGGTCTTGTCAATTCCGATATAGTAAATGCACAGCAAATCGGTGGAAAGATAACCAACTATACACCTGAACAAAAGCACAATCTCGCTCAAGCCGCAGTAGAAATCCAACAACTTCTTTATCAATTATCTCAAACTAGCTCAACAACAGATGAAGCAATTACAAAAGCAATTTATCAAGAAGTTAAACACAATCCCACACTAAAACCCAGGTTAAAGTCAGCACTTAAAGCTGGTGGTCTAGAAGCATTAAAGGCAATCTTTAATCATCCACTTTTCAATATTCCGGTTGAAACAATAAAAGGTTTTTTAGAAGTTGAATAGGTAATACTTTGAGTTAACTTATGAGGATGGAGAAGCTTTTTTGTTCTGTCGTTTGGTATTTACTTTGGCTTGTTGGTGTGATGAAACTTCTTCTACTCTTAATAACGGTTCCGCCACTGGTGACAGCATTGCCAAACTCGCCGCAGCGCCCAATATCTGCCTTCCAAGTATTTCCGTAACTGTTCCAAATCCCTGTGGACTGATATCTCCTGGGAGCTGTGCGGTTTTGTCAGATCCGGTAAACAGAGTGCACTCGCCAAATAATTTTTTCAGTAAGTATAAATAAATTTATACCTATTGAGCCATATTAACACTTAAAAAAGAAAGATGAGTTTGAGTCACAACTTGCAAGACTCTCTTTTTTGATCCAAAACAAGCTAGGATTCTTTTTGAGCAATAATTTCGAGACAGGTATTATCTACCTTGATGGAAAAAAATATATGTGCAACCTTAGATTTGAGTAAATCATTATCAAACTTTTCTTCGCAGGTAACAAAATATTTAGAATTGACGAACATCACGGAATGGAATGGGAAAATTATTGAAGAAAGAGAAAGAGAAATGTAAGGATTCAGGTGGCAGAGTATTGACAAAAGGAACACTTGAGGGGGAGTATCACAAATATGAACCAAAACCTGCCTCAAGATTTAGACCAAGAAAGCTTGAACCAGTTGTCGAAGGAAGAACTGGTAGATATAATTATTGAGCAGAGCAAGGTAATACGTGAGTTACAGAAAATCATCTACGAACTACAGCAAGAAATAGAGCGTTTAAAAGTCAGTCGAGATTTAGACAGTTTTAATTCGTCGAAGCCACCGTCTGGGGACATCCTCAAAAAGAGTGAAAACAAAAAAGTACCCTTGGAAGAAGAACCGAACCACCCCAAAAGAAAACCAGGTGGGCAACCAGGACATCAAGGTAAGACTCGTAAAGGTTTTGGCAGAATAGATCGTTGTGAAATCTTACGTCCTACGGATTGCGTTTACTGTGGTCAAAAAGCATTTGTGTCTGTGGCAGTAAAAGTAGAAAAGCACACAGTAGCGCAATTAGTAGAGCGTCCAATCGAAGTAGTGGAGTATCAACGCTATACCTGTGTATGTGAGTGTTGTGGCAATTTACAAACAGCCTCCTGCCCACAAGACATTATTCCAGGACAAGATTTAGGAACGTCGTTACAGGCATTTTTAGGGTGGGCAAATAACTATGCACACATGCCCTATGAAAAACAAAAAGAAATGTTGTGGGAATTGGGTCAAATTGAAATTGGACTAGGAACTTTAGTCTCCACCAATGAACGAATTCAAAAAGCGATTGAACCAAGCATTATTGAATTAAGTAATTGGGTAAAACAGACACAACCTAACATCCATGTATATGAAACTCCTTGGTCAGTCAAGGGAACCAAAGAATGGTTGTGGGTAGTGGCTAATTCTGAGTTCTGCCTATTTACTGCGGCTGATACTCCTTCTAGAGCCGAGTTAGAAGCAATTTTGGGAACTGAGTATACAGGGGTACTCAGCGGCGATGATTTCAGCGTTTACAATGGCTATCAAGCTCTTGCCCAACAGAAATGTTTGGCTCATCTACGCCGTCACTTCAAAAAATTGATTCAACTTCCCGGTCTTCACAACCAAGCGATTGGCGAAGCGTTTGTTGATTTAATTGATGAAGCTTTTAGAAATTACGCCCAATGGTTTGAAACTTTTGAGTGCGCCAGTTACAACGATTGGGTCAATCAACTCAAATCTAAGTTGCAGCACACTCTTGAGCAATGGATGAATTTGGCAGGGGCTAAAGCAGGTCAGCTTTTACGTTCTTTGCGGGATAAAACTTCTCAATGGTGGTATTTTCTTGAGCATCCAGAAGTTCCTCCTGATAATAATCAAGCCGAACGCTCGCTGCGTTTGGCTGTGACAAAACGTAAGGTCAGTAGTGGTTCCCGTTCGATGGAGCGGTTTCAACACACTGCTAAATTACTGACGGTGGTGCAGACTTGTCGCCGTCAAGGTAGGTCTGTCATTGATTTTTTTGCTCAAGCACTGCTGGTTAATTCTAATAATTATCTCTCTCGCCCTTCCCTACTTCTTGAATATTAGACCTGAATCCTTACAAGTATACAATGATAAATAAACGCTGGTATAAACACATCAATTTATTCATGATAATAATCCTAAATGTAATCCTTTTTAAGGGTTGCTATAGTCTTTTACCTCAACAAATATACTCTTCAAATGTAAATTCAATAGTATCAGAATGCCGAAAAATTAAGCATGAGCTAGGAGAAAGCTGTATTCCTCTCAATCCTCAACGTATCATTGTGACCGACCAAGAAAGTTTAGAATCATTAGTAGCCTTGGGTTTAAAACCAATAGCAACAACAATCCCAAACCGCGTGGGTAATAAAGCACGTATATTAGAGGGTAAAATCGATGGTATTACTTATTTAGGAAAGGAAAGCCAGGTAAATATCGAAAAGATTGTACAATTAAAACCTGATTTAATTTTAGGTTTGTGGATTAGCCCTCAAGAATATAAATTGTTTTCTCAAATAGCTCCAACAGTTTCAATGGGTTATACAGAAAATGGTTGGAAAAGAACTTTAAAACAGATAGCCGGAATAGTATATAGAAGTTACAACGCAGAAAAGTTACTAAAACAATATCAACAAAGAGTTGAAAAATTAAAACTAGATTTTGCTCAAAAAGTTGGGAAAGTAGAAATTTCTGTAATGCGATTTTATACAGATATTCAATTCACTCAGTTTCTTAACCAATTATCATTCCCTGTTAGTATTTTAGAGGAACTAAAACTATCTATTCCCCTTACACAGCGTCAAGTTAGCAATTCAAATGTAAGTTATGAGAATGTTAGTTTAGAACGTGTAGACTTGCTAGAAGCAGATGCGATGTTTATAGCTTTAGACCCAGGTGCGGAAGAACATTTTAAAAAATATAGGAATAATCCTTTATGGCAAACGCTAGATGTAGTTAAAAAAAATAGGGTATACACTGTTGATTCTGGTTACTGGATTTTTGGCAGCGTTTTATCAGCAAATGCCATTCTAGATGACGTTGTTAAATATTTGTTGGAAGCGTCTTAAAGGGATATCAACTTTGAGTTATAAGGAAGTTTAGAGATGCCAAAACCACTAATTATCCCTAATGAGTGTAATTTTATAGAAGAAATATTTACACATGCTCAACATAGTGTAAATAGTTTCTACACTGACTGCATCATTTTGACTCAGCCTCCTAATGGTGCTGAGGCTATCGCACTTAACGATTACTTAAAGCCAGAAAGGCTTATATCTGCTATAAAAGCAAGGTCTGAATACGAAAGAACTCAAGATATTCGCATTGCTGCATCTATCTGGAACAAAGTTTACAGCTGGACAACATTACCAGGTGTTTTAGCTTTGATGACTTGGGCAGGGGTAGGACTGGATGCTGGTGTTGAGAATATAAGTTTTGTTTTGGAAGACGGTCAACCAAAGGCAGTATGGTTTCACGATCTCAGGCGTACTGTAATTTATCCTAAGCGATCGCCTATCCCAATCCCCAAAAACTATCCAGGAAAAATAGTAACCAGCGTAGATGCTTTACACCAAGCCGTATTCACTGGCTTGTTTCAACGAAATTTAGCACCAATGATTGACCGCGTTCATAGTTTAACCAAACTCTCCAAAAAAACTATGTGGGGCAATGCGGTTAACGCCTCTGAAGGACAGTTTGCCGAACTCAGTAAATGCATTAGCCCAGAAGCAATACAAACAGATTACTCGGTCTTGTATGAACAACCTTACAGTTCAGTAATGCCGGGTTGCAATCCCCTTTACAATTTAGTACGCACCGAACAACTCAATGAACCAGGTTTACCTACCCAAGTTACAGTTCGACTTACTTGCTGCTTATATACTTTCATTCCTCCATTTGATGGAAAATGTGCTAACTGCCCTCTGATAGAACCGCAGGAACGAATTGCACTTATCAAAGAAGATATGGCTGAAGATAGCTGAAATAACACTAATTTAACTACTACAAATGCCACAACAACCAAACCCTGCCAGTATGCGTAATTTTATGATCGTCTGGGTTGGTCAGCTAGTATCTACTATCGGTAGCAGTATGACCAGCTTTGCGATTGAAATTTGGGCATGGGAAATTACAGGTAAAGCAACTACTATCGCTTTGGTCGGTTTTTTTAGTTTGCTTCCTAGTATTATTATTACCCCCATTAGCGGTGTCATTGTAGACCGTTTTAATCGAAAACTATTAATGATGGTAGGTGACACAGTAGCAGTTTTCACTACTATTATTATTTTATTGTTGTATCTCACCAATCATTTGCAAATTTGGCACTTTTATCTTACAGGCGCTATCGTCGGAACTTTCAATCAATTTCAGTCTTTGGCATACTCGTCATCAGTATCGCTGATGATTCCTAAAAAACACTATACCCGCGCTAGTAGTCTAGAATTTATGTCTAGTTACGGAAGCAATATAATCGCACCCGCGTTGGCTGGATATCTTTACACAGTCATTGGTTTTTTAGGAATTTGGCTGATTGATATATTTACTTTTACCATCGCAATTAGCAGCTTATTGTTAGTAAGTATTCCTCAACCACTACCAACAACAGCAAATGAAAATGTCGGTAATATTTGGCAAGATTTAGGATTTGGTTGGCGCTACATTAATACCCAAAAAAGCTTACTGGCACTGTTAGTAGTTAATTTATTATTTTGGCTTCCTCATGACATTAGCAACTCCCTCTACTCACCAATGATTCTTTCAAGAACAAATAACAGTACTTTAATACTAGGCAGTTTAGCTTCTGCTGCTGGTTTTGGCGGTGTAATGGGAGCGATAATTCTGAGTACTTGGGGTGGTTTTAAACGTAAAATTAAAGGTGTTTTATTGGGGATGATAAGTGCAGGTTTAAGCAAAATTTTCTTTGGTTTGGGTAGAACTCCTTGGGTTTGGATTCCTGCACAATTTTGCTCATCTTTGAATTTTCCTTTAAATGGGAGTTCGGATACTGCTATTTGGTTAGCTAAAGTACCTCCTAATGTGCAAGGAAGAGTTTTTGCAGCGCGATCGCTACTTTTGCAGATAGCTTCTGCGGTAGGCTACTTAATAGCAGGGCCTTTGGCAGATCAAATTTTTACACCTGCGTTGCAATCAGGGGGTGTTCTAGTTGGTATGTTCGGAGGATTACTTGGGACTGGTACGGGTGCAGGGATAGCCCTTTTATATGTAATTTGTGCCGTTTGGATGTTACTGGTTGGTTTGGTTGGGTTTTCTGTACGCGTGTTGCGGGATGTAGAAACTATTGTGCCAGACTATGATGCAGAATATAGTCAGTTGAAATAGTCGTTATGCTCAGAATCGAATGGCACTAAGAAAAGCCGAAACACTTGTGGTTTAAGCGGTTTGCAGTTGCTTTTGTAATTCGTGCCGAGGTTTCGTCATTAAAGGGTAAGCTTTTGGGCGACGTTTACGGACTCGTGGTTCACTTCTTCCAGGGCGATCGCTCACAGCCTTGTGAGCAATAACTTTAAGTAAAGTCCAATAAATTTGAAGACGTTTTGTTGAAGTTGCAGCTAACAATTTGGGAATAAAGTTATTTAAATGATGGCGAGTACCTTGCAGTGATAGGCGTAACGGAGGATTACCGTAAGACCCATCTATTACTTTCACATTTCTTCCACACCATAAATATTCTGTTGTCACTTTTTGTTCTAAGTTTTTACCAGAGTGGTAAAAAAGCTTTTGTAATAATGCTTCTGGTAATCTCGACCGCGCTTGACAATAAGCGCTTGTATCTGTTGAGGGAATTTCTACTTCTAACCCAGCCAAATAAGCAATGACTTTGCTTACTGCATTATGGCAGCTTTTATCAGCATCTAAGACCTGAGATAAAAATGCCCAGAGTGTTACTATTGGGTCAAATAATCTTTGATAATATCTAATTTTTAGCTCATCAAGAGCTTGCTCAATTACACTTGTTGGTAATAGCTCTTTAAAAGGCAATCCCAAACTCTGACTAAATTTATCCTTGAGGATTTGTACTCGCAGTGTCACAGTAGTAGTAGTTATATTTGCTTGCTCGTCTCTCAGAAAGTATTTCATGAGCGAGTAAGCTTTTTCTACCTACCACACAATTTACACAATCCGTACATCTCATTCCACTGTCTCTGCACAACGATCACTATGCGCGATGAACTTTATCGGCGATCGCTTCCATGAAACTGTATCAAAGACAATTGTCTGACCCATCCCGGCACTGTTCAATAGCTTTAAAAGCTGTAGTCCTTATTCCACATAGCTTAGAGCTTTTCTTAGTGCCATTCTGCTCAGAATCTTATTCAGCAATCAATTTTAAAATAAAGCAGCCCTTCATTAACGGTAGGGCTGGCTTAAAACCTAATATGGCAAACTAATCGATCAAAAAATCCTTTTATCCCCTATTACAACTGCCAACCCAATGTAAATTTTATAGTGCGCGGTGCGCCGGGAAAAACGCGCAGATCGCTTTCAGCTGTCTCAAAATACTCATTATCAAACAAGTTCTGGAAATTCAGAGATGCTCTAAAGTTATTCCTGCGGTAAAACAAGGCTGCATCAGTGCGTACATAACTTGGTAAACTAAAGGTATTATCTAAATCTCCCTGTCTTTCTCCTACATAAAAAAGCCCTAAACCAAATCCTAAGCCTTGCAGATTACCTTGTTGAATTTCGTAGCTACTCCACAAACTAAAAGCGTGTTCTGGAACATTGTTGATGCGGTTTCCTTCTAGATTATTATTGTCCTCAGTTACTTGTGCATCAGTATAAGCATAGCCACCAATGATTTTCCATCCTGGGGCAATTTCACCTGCTATATCTAATTCAATACCCCGACTTCTTTGTTCTCCTGTCTGAATAGAAGAATTTCCAGTTGGATCTCTGAAATCGGTAGTGAGAACGTTTGACCTTGTGATTTGGTATAAAGCTAGAGTTGAAGAAAGATTATTTGTCCAATCTACTTTCATCCCTACTTCATATTGAGTTCCCCGTTCTGGTTCAAATAGTCTATTGTCGAAAGTTGTTCCCGTGACCTGTTGAAATGAGCGGCTATAGTTAGCGTAGAGAGAAACAGCTTGGCTCGGTTGATAGACAATACCAATTCGTGGGCTAAATGCTTCATCCTGTTGAGAAGAAGTCGTTTCTCCAAAAGAATCTTCTAATTCTTGGCTGACGATATCAAATCTTCCACCTAGAACCAATTTAAAGTTTTCTGACAAAGAAATCTGGTCTTGTAAATAAATTCCTAAACCTTGAGAGATTTTAGGTGTATCAGCAGATTTTTCAAGGTTTGCTCCAGCACTCTCGCGTCGATAAATGGGATTAAAGATATCTATGGGGTCAAGTTCTCGCAAGAGGTTTCTTCCTTCGTGGTAAGAAACATCTCTCGACAGATCAACACCAAATAACAGTTTGTGATCAATGCTTCCTGTTTTAAAGTTACCCACAATATTTGTGTCTAAATTGTAGGCTTGTTGGGCAAATTCCCCAATGAACAAACCTCGCTCAAGGGTGCGATTATCCTCTAAAAGTCCTGTGGGAAACAAAGAATTTTGTTCCACACTCAGGTATGAGAAATTAAAGTTATTGCGGAACTCCCAATTTTCACTGAAACGATGCTCAAAATTGTAACCAATTCGTAGAGATTGACGATTATTTTTGTCAATTTCATCAAAAGGCTCACCAATAAAACGATTGATTGGTAATTTACCATTTGCGTTAGGTAAGACTGTACCAACAGCAGGTAAACCCCGGTCATTGGGTTGCTTTTGATTTGAATACTCAGCCTCTAAAGTCAATTCGGTGTTCTTACCCATTAGCCAAGTGAAACTGGGAGCAATGAAGTAACGCTCTGTTTCAAAAAAATCAACAAATGTGTCTGTTGTGTATGCTGATGCGTTCAAGCGATACAGCAAAGTTCTGTCATCATTTAACGGCCCTGTAAAATCTATAGACCCACCGTAGCTATCAAAACTGCCGATAGTTCCCTCAATAAAGTAATAAGGAGTACTCTCAGGTTTTTTCGTGACAATATTAACCGTACCCCCAGCACCACCTTGACCAAATAGAACTGAAGCTGGGCCTCGCAAAACTTCTATCTGCTCGATATTCCCAATATTGACGTTACTTGTGACGTTAGTATCGTCTCTCAAACCGTTGCGGATAATGTTGCGGTTACTAAAACCACGAATGGTAAATCCTTCAAAAGCAGAACGTTCTGAGTTATCTGATATAACACCTGGTGCATTTCGTAAAGCTTCATTCAAGCGCCTCGCTTGCTGATCTTGCAGTACTTGTTGAGGAATCACCTGAATTGCTTGGGGTACATCACGCAGGAGAGTGTCTGTTTTAGTTGCGGTGCTGGCTGTAGGTACACGATACCCGTCTTGTTCACCTGTCACTACCAATTCAATAGGTTCATCACTCTCCGCAGTTGGTTGCTCTGCTGGTGTTTGACTCGTCGGTTGTTCTGGTGGCTGCGATCGCTCTGTTTGACTCGTCGGTTGTTCTGGTGGCTGCACTGAAGCAACAGGTGCAATTTCAAAAACTAAACCTTCATCACTATCAAATAACTCTGCTGTTGGTAAACCCGCCTCACCCGTGACTGTTACTCGAACAGTATTAGCATCAGCTTGAGTGACACTCACAGACACAACCCCACTTGCCGGGTTAGCAATGCTAAAATCTTTACTTTCGGGCAGTTCTAGCACTGCATTGGGTATATCTGCTATAAAACTGTTGCCTTGATTACTATTGACTGGTTTGAGCGTTTCTGCATTAGGACTCTCTAAAATAACTTCAATGCCTTTGGCTGTAGAATTTACCCTAACAGCCGTAACTTTAGTTATTGAGCTATCATTGCGTTGTCCGAGCAATTGTGTCGAATTGGTAGAGTGAGATTTTTGGCTATCAATAATAGATAGTTCTGTTGTATGCGTCCCTGCATGGGCTGGTTGTACCAAGCTGCTAATTACCGCTAATGCCAACCCTACCGAACGTATATCACTCATCAATCCAGACTTCATTTGTATTGCTCCTGAAACTAAACCTTTAAATAACAGGCTTTTAACTAACGGCTCTAATGGCATCTTGATACTCATCCTCACACCCAATGAAAAACGTCACGTCGAAATAAATAACGCCATATTTTATCGATAGTACTTGACAGCATATCTGTAAATTTTCTCAAGTTTAACTGCAAAAGATTTGCAGCTAACTTAAAAGTATTAGGAAATATTATCATAAAGAGTGGACGTAGGCAAGTATTTATTCAAATTTCCCCTCATCAGATAGCTCATTAGCATTGTCTGATAAAAAGCCTACTGTTTAAGGATCTGGCAGCAATTTATTATTTTTTTGAGTAACAAGATCACAAAAACTAGTATTTTATCATCTATCTACAGATATACTTTCAGCCAATCTCCATATTTATATTGTTACAAAATGATGATAAGCCTTATTGATAGAACCTAATAGTTGCTTGCTATTTTGGCTAAGTTGATTTATGCTACAAATAATTGATAATAACTGGCAATAGTTTGGTATTATTGTTAAAAGCTAAAGATTAACGTAATACCAATGGGGCAGTATAAAGGGATTAAACGCCTTTAAACAAGCTACTACTGCTAGTTAACTATAAGAATTCGCTCTGTGCGTCAGGGCTTTGAAAGTACAATGGCTCAAGATGTTAATGATTTAGAAGAAATAATCTGTAAGTGTTCGACAGTGGTAGAACTACTGCGTTACAGGTCTATAGAACAAGCAAACACTGAAGCTTTTACCTTTCTGTACGATGGCGAAGCGCAAGCAGCGACTTTAACTTATCAAGAGTTAGATCGGCACAGTAGAGCGATCGCATCCCAACTGCAAATATTAGGTTTAAGCGGTGAGCGTGCCTTATTGCTTTATCCACCAGGGATCGATTACTTACCAGCCTTCTTTGGGTGTCTGTATGCTGGGCTGGTAGCAGTTCCAGCATATCCGCCACGCAACCAACGCAACACCCCCAGAATCTTAGCAATTTTGCAAGATTCACAAACAGCAGTAATCCTGACAACAACGGCAATTTTGGCTCAGTTGAAGTCTTTACTTGCCGATAAATTTGATATAAATAATCTCCTCTGGCTAACTACCGACAACCTCACACCAGGTATAGAAGAAGGTTGGCAAGAGCCTTTTATCAATAAAGATACTCTGGCATTTTTGCAATACACTTCTGGTTCTACTGGCACACCCAAAGGTGTCATGGTCACTCATGGCAACTTACTACATAATGCTGAGGTGACGCGCCAGTATATGGAACATACCTCTAGTAGTAAGTTTGTCACTTGGCTGCCTGTTTATCATGATATGGGACTGATTGGTGGTGTACTGCAACCTTTATATAGCGGTTTTCCTTGTATTATGATGCCGCCAGCAGCTTTTCTCCAACGTCCTTACCGTTGGTTACAGGCGATTTCTCGTTATAGAGGAACTACCAGTGGCGCTCCCAACTTCGCTTATGAACTTTGTATTGAAAAAGTTACGCCTGAACAATGCTCAACTTTAGATTTAAGCAGTTGGGATGTGGCTTTTAATGGTGCTGAACCAATTCGCCAAGAAACCTTAGAGCGTTTTGCAACTACCTTTGCTGAATGCGGTTTTCGTCCAGAAGCTTTTTATCCTTGTTACGGCATGGCAGAAACCACTTTGATGGTATCTGGTAGCGTCAAGTCTGCGTTGGTAAGAACCAAGTATATAGATAAAAGCGCTTTAGAAAGCAATCATGTAATTGAAACTGTTACTAACAATGATAATTCAATAGTATTAGTCGGCAGTGGTCGCAGTGTGCCACAACAGCAGATTGTAATTGTCAACCCAGAAACTTCAACTCGTTGTCAGGATAGAGAAGTAGGAGAAATATGGGTATCTGGCCCTAGTGTTGGCAAAGGTTATTGGAATCGTCAAGCAGAAACAGAACAGACTTTCCATGCATTTTTGCAAGACACAGGAGAAGGGCCTTTTCTTTGCACAGGTGATTTAGGCTTTTTGGATAATGAGGAAGTCTTTATTACTGGTAGAGCCAAAGATTTAATTATTATTCGTGGTCGTAACCTTTACCCACAAGATATCGAACTCACCGCAGAAGGTTCTCATCCATCATTACGTACTGGTGGTAATGCAGCCTTCTGTGTAGAAGTTGATCATCAAGAACAATTGGTAGTGGTACAAGAATTAGAATTTCGCGCCAAACCAAATTTAGAAGAGGTGGCAGCTGCAATTCGTCAAGGAGTAGCAGAAGAACATGAAGTGCAAGTTTATGGGGTGATTCTGATTAAACCAGGTACTATTCCCAAGACTTCTAGTGGTAAAATTCAACGCCGTGCTACGAAAACAGAGTTTTTGGCTGGTGAATTACAAATAATAAATAGCAATATTACTAAAAGAATTAATTTTGTAGAAACCGAGAATAATCTCCAGCTAAATCGCACAACTCTTTTGTCGCTTACCCCAAATGAGTCTCAACTATTATTAGAGTCGTATCTAGTTGAACAAGTAGCGCGAGTGTTGAAAATAACACCCATGCAAATAGATAGTAAACAAGCTTTAAGTAGCTTAGGATTTGACTCTTTAAGAGTTTTTGAGCTAAAAAACCTAATTGAAAGCCATTTAGAAGTCGCTGTGTCCGTAGCACACTTTTTTGAAGGTTTGAGTATTCAAGGATTGGCAACAAAGATACTGGCTGAAATTACAGAGGGTGATGTGCCACTAATAACTTTGACTAAAGTTGAGAAAAGCACTGACTATCATCCTTTATCTTTTTCGCAGCAGGGACTGTGGTTTATTCATCAGTTAGCACCTGACACTCCTGCTTATAACATTCCTATTGTTATTAATTTAACAGGAAAGATAAACATAGCTGCACTAAGACAAAGCCTCAGCGAAATTATCCAACGTCATGAAGTCTTGCGAACTAAGTTTGTATTAGTTGATGGGCAACCCGTTCAGGTAATTAATCCGACTGTTAGCTTTAGCTTATCGATAAAAGATTTGCGGGACTTGTCAGAAGATAATGCGGTAGTTACAGCACAAAGTCTAACGACAGAGTTAGCTCAATATCAGTTTGACTTGTCTTGTCAACCGCTATTGTGTGGCTTGCTACTACGCTTGACAGATAATGAATCCAGGTTGCTGATTACCTTCCATCATATAGTTTCAGATGGCTGGTCTGTTGGGGTGTTCATTCGAGAATTAGCAGCGCTATATGATGCATTTGCTAATAGGAAACTCTCTCAACTCCCTAAACTGCCTGTTCAATATGTAGATTTTGTCTATTGGCAACGAAATAATTTACATTCTGAGCGCATTCAAACCCTACTTACATACTGGAAACAGCGATTAGGTGGTAAGCTGCCTATATTAGATTTACCTTGCGATCATCCGCGTAGAGGCGGAGCAGCTTGTCGCAAGACATCGCCTGTACAAACCTTCAACGGTGCTAAAGTCCAACTATCCTTACCCAAAAATCTTAAAGACTCATTAAAGCAACTGAGCCATCAAGAAGGCACAACTCTATTTATGACCCTGTTGGCGGCGTTCAAAACGTTGTTGTACCGCTACACAGGACAAACAGACATCTTAGTAGGTTCGCCAGTTGCTAATCGTAATTCTGTTGTAGTTGAATCATTAATAGGATTATTTGTCAATGTTTTAGTGTTGCGTACTGATTTATCTGAGCAACCTACTTTTAGAGAATTACTCGCACGAGTAAAATCCACAGCTTTAGAAGCATATATTCATCAAGACTTACCTTTTGATAAGTTAGTAGAAGAACTACAGCCTGAACGCGATCTCAGTCATAACCCCCTATTTCAGGTGATGTTTGTTCTTCAGAATGTGGCGATCGCTACACCAAAGTTATCAGATGTTTCTCTAACTTTCGCCGAGGGTGATAACGGCTCGGCTAAGTTCGACTTAACTCTGTTCATGGAAGACAGAGAACAGGGATTAGTTGCAACATTGGAGTACAACACAGATTTATTTAACACCGATACTATCCATCGGATGCTAGGACATTTCCAGACACTACTAGAAAGTATAGTTAGCCAACTCGATACTAAAATTGCAGAATTGTCGTTGTTAACAGAAGTTGAAAGACATCAGTTACTTATTGAATGGAATGATACTAAGAGAAACTACCCACAAAACCAGTGTATACACCAACTATTTGAGCAGCAAGTAGAACATACACCAGATGCGATCGCTCTCATCTTTGGAAATCAAAAACTTACCTATAGAGAGTTAAACGAACGTGCTAACAAAGTCGCTCACTATCTCAAAACTCTGGGTATAAAACCAGACGTATTGGTGGGTATCTGCATGGAACGTTCTCTAGAAATGGTAATTGGGATATTAGCAATTATTAAATCAGGTGGTGCTTATGTACCTTTAGATCCCACTTATCCCAAAGAGCGTTTAGAATTCATGCTGGCAGATGCTCAAGTGTCGGTGTTGTTAGTGCAACCACATCTAGTCCCAGAACTACCCCCACATCAAGCGCAAGTAGTATGTATAGACTCCGACGCTCGAGAGTTTGCTGCTTACAGCCCTGAAAACCCAACTAGTAAAGTTACAACAAAAAACCTTGCTTATGTAATTTACACCTCCGGTTCCACAGGAAAGCCCAAGGGTGCAATGAACACTCACAAAGGTTTATGCAACCGCTTACTGTGGATGCAAGATACATATCAACTCACAGCAACCGACAAAGTTTTACAGAAAACACCATTCAGCTTTGATGTCTCTGTTTGGGAATTCTTCTGGCCTTTATTGACAGGTGCGAGTTTAGTTCTAGCCAAACCAGGTGGACATCAAGATAGCCATTATTTAGTTCAACTAATTGCCCAAGAAGAAATTACGACACTTCACTTTGTTCCTTCAATGTTGCAAGTGTTTTTAGAAGAAATAGAACTAGAAAAATGTGGTAGTATTAAACAGGTAATTTGTAGCGGCGAAGCGCTATCTTTTGACCTACAAAAACGTTTTTTTGAAAGATTTAACGCCGACTTACACAACCTTTATGGGCCAACCGAAGCGGCAATAGATGTAACTTATTGGGCTTGTCAACCTAATAGTAATGAGAAAATAGTTCCCATTGGCCGTCCGATCGCCAATACACAGATATATATCTTAGATAAACATTTACAACCTGTTCCCATTGGTGTAAGTGGTGAGTTACATATTGGTGGCGTAGGATTGGCGCGTGGTTATTGGAATAAACTCGAATTGACTCAAGAAAAGTTTATTTCTAGTCCATTTGAATCAGGACAGTTTTTATACAAAACAGGTGATTTAGCGCGTTATCTTTCTGATGGAAATATTGAATATTTAGGCAGAATTGACCACCAAGTTAAAATTCGTGGTTTCCGCATTGAACTAGGAGAAATTGAAGCAGTCTTAGGACAACATTCCAAAGTAAGAGAAACGGTAGTAATAGCTAGAGAAGATACCCCCAAAAATCAGCGCTTAGTAGCTTATGTAGTTCCCCATTCAGAAATAACTTTGCATGAATTACGCGATTATCTCAAGGATAAACTACCTGATTATATGGTACCTTCTGTTTTTGTAGACTTAAAAACATTACCACTTTCACCTAATGGTAAAATAGACCGCCATGCCTTACCTGTACCAGATATTCAACGCCCTGTTTTAAAAGAGGCTTATGAAGCACCAAATTCGGAAGTAGAAAGAGCGATCGCTAAAATTTGGCTTGAGATATTACACTTAGAACAAGTGGGTATTAATGATAATTTTTTTGATTTGGGTGGTAATTCGTTATTAATGGTTCAGGTTAATTATAAATTACGAGAAGTTCTACACAGTGATATTTCAGTTGTAGAAATGTTCCAGAACCCAACTATCAAATCTTTGGCTAATTATATAAATATGAGTTCAAAAGAACCATCAGCTTTTGAATCTTTAAATAATCGCATTCAAAAGCAACGAGAAGCTGTAAATAGACAGAAAAGCTTGATAAAGCGCGGCAGAAATCTAAATAACTAACTATTGTATTGATGCCATAAATACCAATTACTTAAATTAGGGAATACAGACTATAATGCTTGAAACTGATACATTATCAATCAGCAGTGCAAAAATTATTCATAACAATACTTCGCAATCAGTTTTGCAACTGCCTGTGCAAGAAAATTTAGACTACTTTAAATCATCTGGTGTTTTATTATTTCGAGGTTTTAGTGTTAGCTATGAACATATGAAGGCATTTGCCGAAAAATTCAGTTCAAGATTTGTCTTAGATAAAGATAGACCAATAGTTGATCCACGTAATAAATATGTCACTTTAGTAGACCCAGGAATGCACTATGTTAGCCCCCATTGCGAGAATGCAAATTCTCCATTTCGTCCTGATGTGATCTGGTTTTGCTGTGGTGTACCAGCTTTTCAAGGCGGTGAAACTTTATATTGGGATGGTGTAGAAGTTTGGCAAGAATTAGATGAAGAATTGCGACAATTATTTATTGCTAAAAAAATAAAATTCTTCCAAAAATTTCCGGCTGCTGACTGGAAGCGTTTTTTAGGAGGTGGTGCTACTCTAGTTGATGTCAAGTGCACTCTCAATGGTATTCCTGGATTAACTTACAAAATTAATCAAGACCAGTCTATTTCTATAGAATATGTTTGCTCGGCTGTAGTCAAAACAAAATATGGTCATCAAGACGCATTTGCTAATAGTCTAATTGCTGAATACAAAAATCCTAGAGGAGCCGTCACTTTTGATGATGGTTCACCTATCCCATCAACAGTTATCAACCAAATTCAGCAAGTGATGAATAACTTAACTGAGGTAATACCCTGGCAAGCTGGCGATTTAGTGATGATAGATAATTCTAGATTTCTGCACGGTCGTCGATCATTTACTGATACAAAACGCAGAATTTACTCTCTCCTCAGTTACATGAAATAATCAAAAATTCTCTCTAAGGTTTTGCGTTAAGAAATTTATTTTAAACCAACCTAAGTAAGAAAAAATGGGTAGTATAGCATCTGACATATCAATGGAAGGAATAGCAATTATTGGCATATCAGGACGTTTCCCTGGAGCCAATAATGTTAAAGAATTTTGGCACAATTTACAAGCGGGAATAGAATCAATTTCTCAGCTTACAGATGAAGAGTTATTGTCAGCAGGTATTGCTCCTAGTTGTTTAGATGATAATAACTATGTCAAAGTAAGCGGGGTCTTAGAAGATATTGACTTATTTGATGCAGCATTTTTTGACTTTAATCCTAAAGAAGCGGAAATTACAGATCCACAACACCGCCTATTTTTAGAGTGTGCTTGGGAGACTTTAGAAAGTGCTGGTTATGACTCTAATAGATGTGAAAGTCGGATAGGCGTTTATGCTGGCGCTAGTTTAAATAATTATTTATCCTTTGACTTAAATAGTGACCAAGTTGGCTCGGCACAGTCTTATCAAAAATTAATTGGTAATGATAAAGATTTTCTGTCTACCCGTGTTTCTTACAAATTAAATTTAACTGGGCCAAGTCTGACTGTTCAAACAGCTTGTTCTACTTCATTAGTAGCAATAAATCTTGCTTGCCAAAGTTTAATCAATTATCAATGTGATATGGCTTTGGCGGGAGGGGTTTCAATTCGAGTTCCTCACAAAACTGGTTATTTGTATCAACCAGGAGGGACTTTATCTCCTGATGGTCATTGTCGTGCTTTTGATGCTCAAGCCCAAGGTACAACTGTTGGTAATGGTGTGGGAGTTGTTTTGCTCAAACGGCTAGAAGATGCGATCGCAGATGGTGATCACATCTATGCAGTCATTAAAGGTTGGGCTACCAACAACGATGGTTCACTGAAAGTTGGTTATACTGCACCTAGCGTCGATGGACAAGCAGAAGCGATCGCTGAAGCCATTATGTTAGCCGACGTTGAAGCAGAAACCATCAGCTATATTGAGGCGCATGGTACTGGTACAACTTTGGGTGATCCGATTGAAATCGCGGCTTTAACCAAAGTTTTTCGCTCTAGTACAGACAAAAAAGGTTTTTGTGCGATCGGTTCTGTCAAAACAAATATCGGTCATCTAGATGCAGCCTCTGGAGTCACAGGACTAATCAAGACAGCTTTAGCTCTAAAAAATCAACAAATCCCACCTAGTCTGAATTTTGAACAACCCAACCCCCAAATTGATTTTGATAATAGTCCTTTTTACGTCAATACAAAACTGACGCACTGGAAACGAGAACTATCTCCGCGTCGCGCGGGTGTTAGTTCTTTGGGAATGGGGGGAACGAATGCTCATGTTGTTCTTGAAGAAGCACCAGTTATTGAGCAGGGGTGCAGGGGGGCAGAGGGGCAGGGGAGAAAATATCATCTGTTAGTCATCTCTACCAAGACGGAATCTGCATTAGAAACTGCTACTGATAATCTGGCTCAACATCTTATAGAACATCCTGACCTAAATTTGGCGGATGTTGCTTATACCCTGCAAGTAGGGCGTAAAGAGTTTAATCATCGTCGTATCTTAGTATGTCGAGATATTCAAGATGCGGTTAATACTTTAGAAAATAAAGCTTCTCAACGCGTTTTTACTCACTACCAAGAACCATGCGATCGCCCTATTACCTTCATGTTTCCTGGGCAAGGTAGTCAGTATGTCAACATGGGCAAGGAATTCTATCAAACAGAGTCAGTCTTTCGTAAAGCTGTAGACCATTGCTGTTTGATACTTCAACCTCTATTGAGTCTAGATTTACGTACAGTCATCTATCCCCAAGAGTCTGACACAGAAACAGCACAAGAAAAGCTCACGCAAACATCCCTAACCCAGCCAGCATTATTTGTCATCGAGTATGCCTTGGCGCAGTTGTGGATGTCTTGGGGCATTTCTCCCAGTGCAATGATTGGTCATAGCATCGGCGAATATGTGGCTGCTTGTTTTGCTGGTGTGATGTCCATAGAAGACGCATTAACTCTTGTTGCCATGCGTGGGCGACTCATACAGCAATTGCCAAGCGGGAGTATGCTATCGATTCCCCTCTCAGAAGCAGAAGTCAAACCTTTACTAAATGAAAACTTATCTTTAGCTGCTAATAATTCCCCTTCTTCCTGTGTAGTGTCAGGAAATCATGCCGCTATAGATGCACTTTCTGAGCAACTAATTGCTCAAGGAATAGAATGCCGTAGTCTGCATACTTCTCATGCTTTCCATTCTCAGATGATGGAACCGATTTTACAGGCGTTTATTGCGGAAGTTAAGAAAATTACTTTAAATTCACCGCAAATTCCCTTTATCTCCAATCTCACCGGAACTTGGATATCGGCACAGGAAGCGACAGATCCGCATTACTGGGCAACTCATTTACGACAAACAGTGCGGTTTGCAGATGGTATCTCTGTGTTACTGCAAGAACCAAACCGGATTCTCTTAGAAGTAGGGGCGGGGCGGACGTTGTGTACCTTTGTCAAACAACAAGCTGGAGTAACTCAGCAGCCGATACTGTCTTCATTACGACATCCTAAAGAAGAACAAGCAGATACAGCGTTCTTGCTCAATACACTTGGTCGCCTCTGGTTTTTCGGAGTTGCAGTAGATTGGTCTAACTTTAATACTTCTGAGCGCCGTTATCGCATCCCGCTACCGACCTATCCTTTTGAAAGTCAGCGTTATTGGATAGAACCTCAGAAAAAATCTAGTGAATCTCTGGCTGTTAACAAGAAAAAGCCCGACATAGCAGACTGGTTTTACCTACCTATTTGGAAACAAGCAATTGCTCCCCAACCTGTAAAATCTGAAAAACAGGTCTTGATATTTGCTGATACTGATCAAGTAGGTTCACAAATAGTCAAACGTTTAGAAAGTGAAGGGCAAAATGTTATTACTGTCTGGCAGGGAGAGCAGTTTGGCAAATTAGGTGAAAGGGAATATACCATCAATCCCAGCCAGCCTGATGATTATGATGCTCTAATCGAAGAATTGCAATTTTTTGGGCAAATTCCAGATGCAATTCTACATTTATGGAGTATCACACCAACTGAACAAACAACATCAGGAATTGAGTTATTTGAGAATTGCCAAAATCTAGGTTTCTATAGCTTGTTATTTTTGGCGCAGTCTCTGAGTAAACAAAATATTACTCAAATTGTAGATATTTTGGTAGTTACCAATGATATATACGATGTGACAGGGCTGGAAAAATTAAATCCAGAGAAAGCAACTGTTTTAGGAATGTGTAAAACAATTCCGCAAGAGTATGCCAATATTTCCTGTCGCAGCATTGATATTGTGCTTCCTCCGGCTGGAACTGTTGCAGAAAGCCAACTGTTAGACCAACTTTTAGCAGAGTTAAATGCTAAAGACTTTGAGAGTGCGATCGCTTATCGTGGGCATCATCGTTGGGTACAATCTTATGAACCATTACGGCTAGATAACGACCAACCGCCCAAGTTGCGCCAAGAAGGAGTATATCTAATTACTGGTGGTTTAGGTGGTATCGGTTTAGAAATTGCTGAGTATTTAGCTCAGACAGTCAAAGCGAAACTAGTACTGATTAGTTCTTCGGCTTTTCCTAGCACAGATGAATGGCAGCAATGGCTGGCAACGCACGACGAACAAGATAAATTCAGCAGTAAAATTCAGAAATTACAAGCACTAGAACAACTGGGTGTAGAGATTCTAATCCTAAACGCTGATGTAGCTAATTTAACTCAAATGCAAGCGGCTATTACTCAGGCTGTAGACAGTTTTAGTCAAATAAATGGTGTTATTCATGCTGCTGGAATTAAGCTGTTTAGAACAGTTCAAGAGATAACTAGAAACGAATGCGAACAACAGATTAGAGCTAATGGTCATGGACTGTTTATTTTAGAAACAGCATTGCAAGGAATAAACCTTGATTTCTGTGTCTTGATATCTTCCTTATCATCTGTTTTAGGTGCATTAGGAATGGCAGCGTATCCAGCAGCCCATCACTTCACCGATGCCTTTGTTTACAAGCACAACCAGACAAGCTCTACACCTTGGATTAGTGTGAATTGGGATAACTGGTTAACTAGTCAATTAGCTACAGAGTTGGTGACAAAACCAGAATTTTCTACTGAATTGTTCATGAGCAATAATGAAGGAGTTGAGGTATTTAAACAAGTCTTATCTTTAAATAAAGTTAATCAAATAGTTGTTTCAACAACTGATTTACAAGCCAGAATTAAACAGTGGATTAAGCCTTCAGCAATTATTAATCAACCTAATGCACTAACATTACACTCCAGACCATTCTTGCAGAATAGTTATATTGCTCCTAGAAATGAAATAGAGCAAACCATTGCTAATATCTGGCAAGAAATTCTAGGTATTGAACCGATAGGTATTGAAGATAACTTTTTAGAATTAGGCGGGGATTCGCTTCTCAGTATTCAGATTACCGCTAGAGCCAACAAAGCAGGATTGCGGTTTACTAATCAGCATTTGTTTGAATACCCAACTATTGGACAATTAGCAGAAATAGCAGGCAGAACTCAAACTGTCTTCAGTGAACAGGGATTAGTGGGAGGAGAACTGCCCCTAACACCGATTCAGCACTGGTTTTTTGAGCAGAATTTAGTTGATGCACACCACTGGAATCAAACAGTTGTGTTAGAAGTGCAACAATCTCTGAACCTAGTGTTCTTGGAACAAGTGATTCAGCATTTACTGATTCATCATGATGCTTTACGTCTGCGTTTTAGAGAAGAAGGATCAGGTTGGCAACAAATAAATGCTAGTTCTGATGAAGTTGTACCGTTTGAACAAATAGATTTATCAGGACTGTTACCGCAGCACCAGGAACAGGCGTTTGAGGCAGCTGCTATGGAAATACAAGCGAGTCTCAATCTGACTTCTGGCCCAATTGTGCGGATTGCCTTATTTGATTTTGGAACCCATCAACCAAGCCGGATACTGTTGGCGGTTCACCATTTAGCAATTGATGTTGGTTCTTGGCGAATTTTGCTAGAAGATTTAGAGACTGCATACCAACAACTAAGCCAAGGGCAAGCAATTAAGCTACAGTCGAAGACGACTTCATTTAAACAGTGGGCTTTGCGGCTAACTGAGTACGCCCAGTCGATTGAATTACAAAGAGAACAGGTTTATTGGTTAGCAGATGAACGTGACTGGTTATTACCTTTGCCAGTAGATTATGCGGATTGTGCTAATACTGTAGAATCGGCTGATACAATTTCTGTAATCTTGAATATGTCAGAAACGCAAGCATTACAGGAAGAAATTGCTGCCACGTATCGAGTCCAAACGGATGATGTGTTACTTGCTGCTTTAGCACAAGCATTTAGTAAATGGACTGGAACGCGATCGCTTTTGGTAGATTTAGAAGGCAATGGCAGAGATGTAATTTTCGATGATATTGATTTATCCCGTACAGTAGGCTGGTTTACCAATATCGCCCCCATGTTATTGGAAATTGGGAAAGCTGAAGAAACTGGGGAAATCTTAAAGCAGGTGAAAGAGCAAATACGTAGTTTTCCGAATCAGGGTTTGGGTTATGGTGTTTTACGCTATTTGAGTGGTGATGAAATTATTACCGAAAAATTGCGATCGCGTCAGCGAGCCGGAGGCTTCTCGCTACAACAAGCAGAGGTACTTTTCCTTTACCTTGGCAACTACGAGCAAACTGTACCTGAGTCTTCTTTATTCAACTTATCGCCAAAATCTAGCGGTTTGTCTCGCAGTTCACGCGCACAACGCAGCCATCTCATAGAAATTAATGCCTTAATAGTCCAAGAACAACTCAAAATCGATTGGATTTACAGCCAAAACATCCATCGACGGCAGACTATCGAGAGTTTAGCTCAAGATTTTAAAACAGCATTACTTTCTCTAATTACTGATAGTCAGTCTTCTACAGTGCCAAACTATACGCCTTCAGACTTTACTGAATTTGAATCTAGCCAATGGAATCAAAACGACATCGATAATATTTTGGCAGCCATTAATCAAGTTACAAGTTAAATAAATCGGAACGTGTAAACCATAATATTGATAGAGCCAATCACGATGTTAGTAGCCAAAAAATCAACTCCTTTTTTCCAAAAATTGCAGTATCAAATTATGTCATTCTTCTACCGAAATGACTTACAAAAATTATTACCTCTTTATAGTAGTAAATGGAACCCTCATTTGTTTGGTCAGCATTACCAAGAGCATTTTGCACCACTGAGAAATAAAAACTTGAAAATTTTAGAAATTGGTGTAGGAGGTTATGAAGATCCTTATTCTGGTGGCGATTCCTTGAGAATGTGGAAGCAGTATTTTCCCAATAGTATGATTTATGGGATGGATGTTGTAGATAAAAAGGTTTTGGAGGAAGACCGCATTAAAATTTTTCAAGGTAGCCAAGATGATGAAATTTTTCTCAATAAAGTTGTAGCTGAAACTGGTAAATTTGACATTATTATTGATGATGGTAGTCATCGTAATGACCATGTAATTAAAACATTTAAAATTTTGTTTCCACAATTGAATAATGGCGGAATATATGTAGTAGAAGATACGCATACATCCTATATACCAAGTTACGAGAATTGGTCAAAGTTCTACAAGGATAATGTTGCTCCTCATTGGGCAGAATATGGTGGCAGCCTAGATTTGTATGACCAAAAGACTATGATGAATTTCTTCAAAAGACTAGTTGATTGCTTGAGCCACCAAGAATTTATTCATCCAGGGTATACTCCTAACTATTTTGATAAGCATATTGTCGGAATACATTTTTACCGCAATCAAGTGTTTATCTATAAAGGAGATAACACAGCACCAGGTAATGTAGTTGAGAACAACACTTTAAGACCTGAATTTTTAAAAGAAATAGGTATAAACTCATTAGCAGATTTGGGGTTAAAATTTCCTGCTATTGATGATCCAACAAACCTGTAAAAATATATTCAGCAACTTTGTTACAAGCATCAATAAAAGGTGAAACTGTGTAAAAATTATGAAAAATATTGAGGAATTCTATCCGCTATCACCAATGCAGCAGGGCATACTATTTCACACACTTTATGCACCAAAATCAGGAGTATATATTGAGCAGTTAAGTTGTGATATCCAGGGAGATTTAAATATGGTTTTATTTCAACAAGCATGGCAGCAATTAGTTGAAAAGCATTCAATATTGCGAACCTCCTTTATTTGGGAAGGAATTAAAGAGCCTGTACAGTTAGTGCATAAACAAGTAGAACTGCCTTGGCAGCAACAAGACTTATCTAAATTAGAATTGATTGAACAGCAAGAACACATTGAGACTTGTTTAGTAGCGGAAAGAGAAAAAGGTTTTGAAATTTCTCAAGCCCCACTGATGCGATTAAAGCTACTCCAATTAGCTGAAAAACACTACAAATTTATTTGGACTCATCATCACTTGCTCTTAGATGGCTGGTCTTCTTCCTTACTTCTTCAAGAATTATTTACTTGCTATCAAGCATTAAACCAAGGTGAAGATATACAGTTACAAAAACCCCGCCCTTATCGAGACTATATTGCTTGGCTACAAAAGCAAAATTTATCAAGTGCAGAAATTTTTTGGAAAAAATATCTCAAAGGTTTTACTACAGTCACTTCTGTGGGGGTAGAGCAGAATCTTAGCAACCAGATTAGTGAAAATAAAAACTACAATACGCAGATATTGCGCTTATCAACTACAGAAACAACCTCGTTGCAGTCTTTAGCTCGGCAACAACAACTAACACTAAATACCATAATGCAGGGAGCATGGGCGATTCTTTTAAGTCGCTATAGTGGTGAAAACGATATTGTTTTTGGGGGAGTTGTTTCTGGTCGTCCTACCAATTTAGGGGGTGTAGAATCAATGGTCGGAGTGTTTATTAATACTTTACCAGTAAGAGTAAGCATTAATCCAAAAGAATTTCTCATACCGTGGCTTAAGCAATTACAAATCCAACAAAATGAAGTGCGTCAATATGAATACACTCCATTAATAGAGATTCAAAAGTGGAGTGAAATTCCAACTGGGCAGCCTTTATTTGAAAGTATATTTAATTTTCAGAATTATCCAATAAACTCTTCATTACAACAACCAATAGATAACCTTAAAATATCTAATATTGATAGTTTTATTCATCCTCACTATCCGCTTACTATTTCAGTACAAGTAGATTCAGAATTATCACTGGAAATTTTCTGCGATCGCACTCGTTTTAATAATGATAAAATCACTCGGATTTTGGGGCATTTGCAAACTTTACTATTAGGTATGGTGGCAAATCCTCAACAGTGTATTGGCGAATTACCATTACTAACAGCTACCGAGCGTTATCAGTTATTAGAAGAGTGGAATAATACACAAGTTGATTATCCGCAAAACCTATGTATCCATCAGCTATTTGAGGCACAAGTCGAGAAAACCCCTGATGCTGTTGCTGTAGTATTTGAGAATCAACAATTAACATATCAGGAACTAAACGCCAAAGCAAATCAACTTGCTCATTACCTGCAAAAACTGGGAGTAAAGCCAGAGGTATTGGTGGGGATTTGTGTAGAGCGAAGCTTAGAAATGATCATCGCTCTGTTAGCGACTCTTAAAGTAGGCGGTGCATACATACCACTAGACCCTACATTTCCTCAAGAGCGCTTGGCCTTCATGCTGGAAGATTCCCAAATCTCCGTCTTATTAACCCAACAACACTTATTAACAACTCTTCCACTTCACCACGCCAAAGCTATTTGTTTAGATAGCGACTGGGAAAACATCACTGCATATCACCAGAACCCAGTTGATATAAATACTGATGCAAGTAACCTAAGCTATATAATTTATACTTCTGGTTCTACAGGCAAACCCAAAGGTGTACAAATTACTCATCGCAGTGTAGTAAATTTCCTCATTGCAATGCAGCAGAAGTTGCCGTTAACAAATATAGACAACCTATTATCAGTAACTACCCTGTCTTTTGATATTGCAGTTTTAGAAATCTTTCTTCCCTTAATAACAGGAGCTAAATTAATTTTAGCCAGTCGGGAAGTTGCAACAGATGGCATTCAGTTATTACAACAATTAAATAATTCTGCTGCAACTTTTATGCAAGCTACCCCAGCCACTTGGCGAATGTTATTAGATGCAGGCTGGGAAGGAAATGGACAACTTAAAATACTCTGTGGCGGTGAAGCATTACCCCAAAACTTAGCTTCACAGTTACGTCAAAGGGCGGCTAGTATCTGGAACTTATACGGCCCTACAGAAACAACCATTTGGTCTACCATTCATCAAGTAGATGGGCGTGAAGCTATAGTTGCTATTGGTCGTCCGATAGCTAATACTCAAATTTACATTTTAGACAAATATTTACAACCAGTACCCGTAGGTTTTTGTGGAGAACTTTATATTGGCGGTGCGGGTTTAGCACGGGGTTATTTTAATCAACCGGAATTAACTAAAGAAAAATTCATTTGTAACCCATTTAAGCCAGAAACATTACTCTATAAAACAGGTGATTTAGCTCGATATTTACCTACTGCTGGCATTGAATATTTAGGACGCATTGACTATCAAGTTAAACTCCGAGGTTTCCGCATTGAATTAGGCGAAATTGAAACACTGTTAGAACAATATCCAGCAGTACGTCAATGTGTAGTAATGGTACGAGAAGATGTAGCAGTAAATCAGCGTTTAGTTGCTTATTTAGTTACTAAAAACATCACTATTGACGAACTGCGCCAGTATTTACGGCAAAAGCTACCTGAATACATGATACCCAGTGCTTTTGTCTTCTTAAATTCTCTACCTTTAACTCCTAACGGCAAGATAAACCGCCGCGCCTTACCCGCACCTGAAAATAATAACTTGGCGTTAGCAAGTAATTTTGTTGCTCCTCGTCATCCAGGCGAAGAAGTTTTAGTGGGAATTTGGACTCAAGTTTTAGGTGTTTCTCAAGTTAGTATTCACGACAACTTCTTTGAGCTAGGCGGACATTCGTTATTAGCAACTCAAGTTATTTCGCGTATTCGCAAAACTTTTGGGGTGGACATATCACTTCAACGTTTATTTGAATTTCCTACTATTGCAGAACTAGCTAAAAATATTCAACAAACCAGTCATCAGGGTATTTCTGCAATTAAGCCCGTTTCCCGTGATGGAAATTTACCTTTATCTTTTGCCCAAGCTAGATTATGGTTACTAGAACAGCTAAATCCTGGTAGCGATATCTACAATATGCCCGCATTAGTTCGCCTTGTGGGTGAGTTAAACGTAGAGGCGTTAGAGCAAAGTATTAACGAAATTATTCGCCGTCATGAAGTTTTACGTACTACCTTTGGTTTAGTTGATGGGCAACCATTACAGATAATTACCCCCGATGTGCAGCTAAAAATATCTGTAGTTGACTTGCGGAAATTGCCGAAAGTTCAACAAGAAACAGAAATTGAGCATTTGAGTATTAAAGAATTCCAACTTGCCTTTGAGTTTACCCAAGCACCATTACTCAGATGCACGCTTTTACAGCTAGGCGAACAAGAACACATATTACTATTCACTATCCACCATATCGTTTTTGATGGTTGGTCACAGGGTGTATTAATTAGGGAGATAGCAGCACTTTACGCCGCCTTTGCTGTTGGTGAACCTTCTCCTTTACCAACATTACCTATTCAGTATGTAGACTTTGCAGTTTGGCAACGTCTACAGTTGCAAGGCCAAAGACGAGAAACTTTACTCAGTTACTGGAAGCAACAATTAGCAAACTTACCTGTTTTGCAACTACCCACAACCCGTCCCCGTGCAGAAGTGAAAACTAACCCGGGTGGTAGTTATAGTTTTGTTATACCTGCGACAATATCACAACAATTACAACACTTGTCCCTGCAAGCAGGTGTAACCTTATTTATGACACTGCTGGCGAGTTTTAAAATCTTACTGCAACGCTACAGCAACCAAGATGATATTATTGTTGGTACAGATGTTGCTAACCGCAATCAAGCAGAAATTGAACAATTAATTGGATTCTTCGTTAACTTATTAGTCTTACGCACGGACTTAAGCGGAAATCCCACCTTTTTAGAGTTATTGCAACGTGTTCGCACACAAACATTAACAGCTTACGCTCATCAAGACTTACCATTTGACGAGTTAGTTAGAGAATTACAACCAGAACGCCATTTAAGTAATACAGTCCCTTTATTCCAGGTATTATTTGTCCTGCAAAATACACCGACTTTAGCCTTAGAATTACCACAACTTACCTTAGATTTACTAGAAATAGAAGCCAAAAATGCCAGATTTGATTTAGCCATATTTCTCACGGAAACTGAGCAAGGTATAGAAGGTAAATGGCAATATAACGCTGATTTATTTACCCTAGATACTATCACTTGGTTGACAAATCACTGGCAAACATTAAACAACAGCATTGTGACTCAACCTCAGAGTCGCATCAATACATTAGAAATGCTCACAGACGCAGAAAAGAGACAACAAACTATGCAACAACAGGAGCGTAAAGCCTCTAAAAGACAAAAATTCATGAGCATTGCTCCTAAAGCAGTGAGTGTGTCAGTAGAGCAATTAATTAAAACAGATTATCTGCAAGAGGGGCGAAAATTCCCGCTTGTGATTCAGCCTAATATTGCAGAAGTCGATTTAATATCTTGGGCTGCAAATAATCAAGATTATCTGGAAACAGAATTATTCAAACATGGAGCGATTTTATTTAGAGATTTTAATGTAAAATCAGTTTCAGAGTTTGAAAATTTTGCTCAAACAATTTGTCCAAAATTATTTGCTGAATATGGCGATTTACCCCGCACAGGTGAAGGTGGGAAAGTTTATGGTTCTACTCCTTACCCGGCAGATAAAGCGATACTGTTTCACAATGAAAGCTCCCATTTACATTGCTTCCCCTTAAAGATTTGGTTTTACTGTGTTCAAGCTGCTAATGAAGGTGGAGAAACTCCAATTATTGACTGTAGAAAAGCTTATCAATTGCTCAGTCCCCAATTACGAGAAAAACTAGCTACAAAACAACTAATGTACGTCAGAAATTTCGCTGAAGGTTTAGATGTTAGTTGGCAAAACTTCTTTCAAATCACAGATAAAAATGAAGTAGAAAATTACTGTCGTCAAGCCGGAATTGAGTTTGAATGGTATGATCAGAATGGTTTAGTGACTCGACAAAATCGCCCAGCTTTAGCAGTACATCCTAAAACTGACGAACCTGTATTTTTTAACCAAATTCAATTACACCATATCTCATATTTAGATACAGACGTTAGAGAATCGCTGCTATCAATATTTGGTGAGTCAAAGTTACCCCGTAATGTTTACTTTGGTGACGCTACACCAATTACAGAAGACGAAATTGCCGAAATTGATGCAGTATATCAGCGATCGCACATTAGTTTCCCCTGGCAAAAAGGTGACATAATTATGCTAGATAATATGCTAGCTGCTCACGGCAGAAGCCCCTTTGTTGGACAGCGTAAAATTGTTGTTGCAATGGGAGAAATGACTAATAGTAAAGATATTAATACTCCTAAAAATTAATACTCTGTATTTACTCCACTCGCCTCTGCGTTAAACAATCTTAAATTAATATGCAAACTGAAACTATTAGCGGCTTTCGGCTCGCACCTCAACAAAAAAGACTGTGGAATTTACAACAAAATAGTTCTGCTTTCTGCTTGCAAGCGAGTATTTTGATTGAAGGCAATCTCCAACCAGAGATTCTGCAAAAGGCTATTGGGGATGTTGTCAATCGTCATGACATCCTGAGAACCAGTTTTTATTGCCCACCTGGAATTAAAACTCCAGTGATGGTAGTCGCAGATAAGAGTTCATTTAATTCGGAATATCTAGATTTAAGTGGTTTATTGCATGAAGATATTTCTACGAAGACTCAAGAATTACTCTCGAAAGCGCGACAGGAATATAAAAATATCTCTCAAGTTTCTCCACTAAGTTTATATTTAATCAAGCTGTCAGATACTCAGCATATTTTAATTATTTCTTTACCTGCATTATGTGCTGATACTAGAACAATCAAAAATTTAGTTAATCAAATTAGTCAAGCTTACTCTCACTCCTGTCAAGGTAAGACATTAAGCGAGGAATATGTACAGTATGTACAATTTTCTGAATGGCAGAATCAATTACTTGAAGATGAAGATGCAGAGGAAGCGCAACAATATTGGCAGCAGCAAAAAATTAGCTCTTTAGCAGCATTAAAATTACCTAATGAACGCCAAGTAAATAATCAGCAATTTGTAACTGATAGTGAGCAATTAGTTATTAGCCAAGAATTATCTGATAAAATTCATTACTTTGCCCAAAAATATGATAAAACACCTGATGTAGTTTTACTAGCTTGTTGGCAAATACTTATTTGGCGGCTAATAGGAGAGTCAGAAATTGTTATAGGTATAGCAAGCGATCGCCGTGACTATAAAGAGTTACATGATGTACTTGGTTTATTAGCAACTTGGCTACCAATTAAAAATAAATTTACATCTAGCTTAAACTTTATAGAAGTATTAGCAGCAGTAGGGCAAACATTAGAAAATGCTGCTGAATGGCAAGATTATTATATTCCTGAAGCTGTAGGGCAAGATAAATTAATAGCTTTTCCTATCGGGTTTGAATTTGAAAATATTTCTGAAACTAAATCTGATAATACAGAATTAAGATTCGCTTTACAGAACATCTACAGCTTTATTGAACCTTTTAAAGTAAAACTCACTTGTTTACAGCGAAACAATAGCTTAGTGGCAGAGTTTTACTACGATATTAATTACTTTTCTAAAGGAACAATTCAACGTCTAGCAAAAAATTTTCAAACTTTATTGATAAATCTTATTAATAATTCAGACACACCTATTAGTCAATTAGGAATACTCAGTGCCAGTGAACGCCAACAACTGTTAGTTGAGTTTAACCAAACAAAAGCTGATTATCAACGCGATAAATGTATTCATCAGCTATTTGAGGAACAGGTAGAAAAAACACCGAATGCTGTTGCTGTTGTCTGGGAAAATCAACAACTTACTTATTGTGAATTAAACAGCAAAGCTAACCAACTAGCACACTATCTCAAAAAGCAAGGAGTACAGCCAGAATTTGTAGTTGGTTTGTGCGTCGAGCGTTCTTTAGAAATGATTATTAGCTTATTAGGCATTCTCAAAGCAGGTGGAGCATATTTACCACTTGAGCCTAATTTACCAACAGCATCTCTGAATTTACGGTTACAAGAGGCACAAACATCATTAGTAATTACTCAGCAGTCCATAGTTAATCGCTTTGAAAAAGCAAAAGTAATTACTCTTGATGCAGATTGGGAAACCATCGCCAGCGAAAGTGATGAAAATCCTGATATAGAAGTAAAACCTGAAAATCTTGTTTATGTTATCTTCACTTCCGGTTCTACAGGTAAACCAAAAGGGGTAGCCACAGAATACCGTCAATTGGTGAATTATATCAATGCGATCGCTGATCAGATCAACTTACCAAAAATTGCAAACTACGCCACCGTATCTAGCTTGAGTGCAGATTTGGGAAATACGATGATTTTCCCTTCCCTCTGTAGAGGAGGCTGTTTACACATCATTTCCTCGGCGCGGGTAGGGAACGCGGTAGAGTTGGCTGAATATTGTCGTCAACACCCCATTGACTGTTTAAAAATTGTCCCTTCTCACCTCGCCGCACTCATGGCTGCAACTCCATCAGCAGTATCTATACTTCCCCGTCAATGTTTAGTTTTGGGTGGTGAAACCGCTAGTTGGAAATTAATTTCCCAAGTTCAACAGCAAGCACCAAGCTGTCAAATATTTAATCATTATGGCCCAACAGAAACCACCGTTGGTGTTTTAACTTATGCAGTCGGAAATCAACCAGATGATTTAATTTCCGAGACAGTACCTTTAGGTCGTCCACTTCCTAATACTCAAGTTTATATCTTCGATGAGGAATTACAACCAGTACCTGTAGGTGTAGTAGGTGAACTTTATATTAGTGGTGCGGGGTTAACTCGCGGTTATTTAAACCAACCAGAACTAACAGCACAACGCTTTATTTCCCATTCTTTACTGGGACAAGATTTACATCTGTATCAAACAGGCGATCGCGTGCGTTATTTAGATGGCGGTAATATAGAATTCCTGGGTCGAGTTGACAACCAAGTAAAAATCCGGGGGTTCCGCATTGAATTAGAAGAAATAGAACTAGCTCTGACTCAATATTCAGCGATACAACAAGCTGTAGTTACATCTCAACAATTAGAAAACAATCAACGGCTGTTAGCTTATATTGTTCCTGAACAAAAAGCAGAAATAAATATTAATGAACTGCGTAGTTTCCTCAAACAAAAACTACCAGACTATATGCTGCCATCAGCTTTTGGCATTCTGAAAAAATTACCCTTAACACTCAACGGTAAAGTTGACCGTAAAGCGTTACCAGACATTGAGAGTTTGTCTTCAGAATTAGCAGCAAACTATGAACCACCCAAGACAGAAGCAGAACAAGCGATCGCTCAACTTTGGCAGAAGCTTTTGCAAATAGAAAAAGTTGGAGTTAATGATAACTTTTTTGAAATTGGTGGGCATTCACTACTCCTAGTTCAAGTTCATGCTAAACTCCGAGATATGTTCCCAGTTAATATTGCCGTTACCCATTTGTTTGAGTATCCAACTATCAGTTCTCTAGCTCAATATTTAACTCAAGCTCAACCAGAAACATCTACATTAATAGAAACTCAACAAAGGGTAGCAAACCGCAGGAATATTCAGACAAATCGAAAAACTCACACAAGGCTATAAATAATATCTCCTGGTTTATTCTATTCAACCTACTACCAATTCAGCCATGAACGACATAGAAGACATTAATCAAATTTGTGAAACTGATATTGCCATTATTGGTATGGCTGGGAGATTTCCTAAAGCCAGTAATCTAGGTGCTTATTGGCAGAATCTCCGCGATGGAGTAGAGGCTTTAACTCATTTTACTGATGCGGATTTGCAAGCAAATGGTGTAGATGCACAATTACTAAATAATCCTAATTATGTCAAAGCAGGATTTGTATTAGAAGATGTTGAATTATTTGCTGCTTCTTTCTTTGATTACTCTCCGAGAGAAGCAGAAATTATGGAACCACAGCAACGTATTTTTTTAGAAGTTGCTTGGGAAGCTCTAGAAAATGCTGGTTATAATACTGCAACATATCCAGGACAAATTAGTATTTACGCTAGTTCTAGCATTAACTCTTATTTTTTATTTAATATTTTTTCTAATTCAGAACTTATAAAATTAATCGGTTTTGACCAAATTCGTCATAATAATCGTGTCGATAACTTAGCGACACGCGTAGCTTATAAATTAAACCTTAAAGGGTCAGCTATTAATGTCCAAACAGGCTGTTCTAGTTCCTTAGTGGGGATTCATTTAGCCTGTCAAAGCTTACTCAATCATGAATGTGATATTGCTTTAGCTGGCGGAGTTTCCATATCTGCAAATCAAAAAACAGGTTATCTTTACCAAGAAGGAGGCATTCTATCACCCGATGGTCATTGTCGAGCCTTTGATGCTAAAGCCAAAGGTACTGTCAATGGTAATGGTGTTGGCGTTGTAGTTTTCAAGCGTCTGCAAGATGCCATTACAGATGGCGATCGCATTTATGCTGTAATTAAAGGTACGGCTGTTAATAATGATGGTTCTCTCAAAGTAGGTTATACAGCACCTAGTATTGATGGGCAAGCCAAAGTTATTGTTGAAGCATTAGCAGTATCAGGAGTGAATCCCGAAACAGTTAGCTATGTAGAAACTCACGGTACTGGTACAGTTTTAGGCGACCCGATTGAAATTGCAGCCTTAAACAAATCTTTCTCAGTCAATACTCAAAAAAAGAATTTCTGTGCCATCGGTTCAGTCAAAACTAGTATTGGGCATTTAGATACGGCTGCCGGTGTTGCAGGTTTCATCAAAACTGTTTTGGCATTGAAAAACAAGCAAATTCCGCCTAGTCTAAATTTCATCTCACCAAACCCTCAGATTGACTTTGCCAATAGTCCTTTTTATGTCAATAAGCAACTGAGGGAATGGCATTTACAAGAATACCCACGCCGCGCTGGAGTGAGTTCTTTTGGTATTGGCGGGACAAATGCCCATATCGTTCTCGAAGAAGCACCAGTTATTAAGCAGGGGAGCAGGGGAGCAGGGGAGCAGGGGAGAAAATATCATCTGTTAGTCATCTCTGCCAAAACTGAATCTGCATTAGAAACTGCTACCGATAATTTAGCCCAACATCTCAAGCAGTATCCTGATATTAATCTGGCTGATGTTGCATATACCCTCAGCACAGGTCGTCGAAGTTTTGAGTATCGTCACATAGCAATATGTCAAAGCATTGAAGATGCAGTTCAAGTTTTAGACAGCCAAAAATTTACCTCATCTCCAGCACCAGAAAATCGTTCTGTAGTATTTATGTTTCCTGGCCAAGGTTCCCAGTATATAAATATGGGTCGGGAATTGTACGAAACAGAAACCATTTTCAGGGAACAAGTTGATAATTGCTGCAAACTACTCAAACCCCATTTAGGCTTAGACTTACGCCAAATACTCTATCCCGCCGCCGCAACTTCAGAAGGGACACAGCAATTAACACAAACTGCAATTACCCAACCAGCACTATTTGTCATTGAATATGCACTAGCTAAATTATGGATGGCTTGGGGAGTTAGCCCACAAGCAATGATTGGTCATAGTATTGGGGAATATGTGGCTGCTTGTCTTGCTGATGTTTTCACTCTCAAAGATGCTTTAGCACTGGTAGCAATGCGGGGAAAATTGATGCAGCAACTACCATCAGGCGCAATGTTGGCTATTTTCCTGCCAGAAGCAGAAATCAAACCCTTACTAAATGAAAATTTATCTCTAGCCGCCAATAATGGACATCGTTTATGCGTGGTTTCAGGAACTAATGCAGCCATAGATACACTACATCAACAACTTGCAGCGAAAGGTGTAGAGTGCCGTAATTTGCACACATCTCACGCCTTCCACTCCCAAATGATGAATCCTATCATTGAAGAATTTCAAGAGTATTTAGCCAAAATTAGTTTAAAAGCTCCCCAAGTTCCCTTTATTTCTAATGTTACAGGTACTTGGATTACAACTGCCCAAGCAACTGATTCTCACTACTGGGGCCAACATTTGCGGCAAACAGTTCGTTTTGCTGAGGGTATTGCTGAGTTAGGGAGCAAACCGGAGCAAATTTTTTTAGAAGTTGGGCCAGGAAAGGTATTAAGTAACTTAGTAAAACAGCAAGAAACATTGCACACTATAGTATCTTCTCTGCGCCATCCCCAAGATCAACAATCAGATGTAGCATTTTTACTCAACACCCTTGGTAGACTCTGGCAAGCTGGAGTTGAGATAAAATGGTCAGAGTTTTATCACTCCCAGCGTTGTTACCGCGTTCCTTTGCCAACATATCCTTTTGAACGGCAAAGATTCTGGATAGAACCACAAACAAAAGTAGACCTTATTTCCCAAGATATTAATGATTGGTTTTACGTTCCTGTTTGGAAACAAACAATACCTCTAAAAATCTCTGTTAACCAACAGATAATGCAGCGTTGGTTGGTATTTATTGATGCTTTAGGAGTAGGAACCGAACTTGCTCAAGAATTAGAACAACAAAGGCAAGATATCATTATTGTTCAAGCTGGGGATAAATTTACTAAGCTGAGGGATGGCGTTTATAGTATTAATCCCCAAACAAAGGCTGATTATGATGCTTTAATTCAAGATATATGCTTAATAAATAAAACCCCACAAATGATTGTCCATTGTTGGGGGATAACTACAAATAATCAAACTTCATCAGAGATTGATTTTGGCTTTTGGAGTTTACTTTTCTTGTCCCAAGCATTAGGACAAAAGCCGGGGAATGAGGAAGTGCAAATTATGGTTATTACTAATAATCTGCACAATGTGACTGGAGAGGAAAATTTATGTCCCCAAAAATCAACTGTGTTGGGTGCTTGTAAGGTAATTGGTCAAGAATTTACTAATATTACCTGCCGTAATATTGATATTGTGATTCCTCAGCAGGGAAATAAGAAACAACTGATACATAAACTTTTAGCAGAAACAGCTTACCAGGAATTGGTTGTTGCTTATCGAGGGCAACATCGCTGGATACAAACTTTTGAAAAAACTCAGTTAGAAACAGCTGATTTGGATAATTCGCTACTACGCCCAGAGGGAGTATATCTCATTACCGGAGGTTTGGGTGGGATTGGCTTAACACTAGCAGAATACTTAGCCCAGACAGTACAGGCGAAGCTAGTTTTAATTGGGCGATCGCACTTCCCTAACTGTGATGAATGGGAGCATTGGCTTATAAAGCATGATGAACAAAATACTATTAGTCAAACCATCAAAAAGTTACAGAATTTAGAAAAAATTGGTGCTGAAGTTCTAGTTTTAAGTGCTGATGTCACCAGCCTAGAACAAATGCAGTCCGTCAAAAGCAAAGTAGTAGCAAAATTTGGTGAAATTAATGGTGTAATTCATGCGGCGGGTGTTCCTGGTGGTGGTATTATTCAACTCAAAACACCAGAAATAGCAGCAAAGGTACTAGCACCCAAAGTTCAAGGAACTTTAATAATTGATCAGATTTTCTGTGATGAAAAATTAGATTTATTTGTTCTTTGCTCATCGTTAGCCTCAATTCTTGGTGGTTTGGGACAATTAGACTATTGTGCAGCTAATGCTTTCTTAGATACCTTTTCCCAAGGTAAATATTGCCAACAAAAACCTGTAACTATAGCTATAAATTGGTGTGGCTGGCAAGAAGTAGGAATGTTAGTTAATACAGCCATACCTGAGCAACTTAAAAACCGCCGTAAACAGCATCTAAATAAAGCTATATCACCACAAGATGGTGTAGAAGTTTTTAGCCGAATTTTGCATAGTCAATTATCACAAGTAGTAGTAAGTAAACAAAATATTGAAGAACAAATTAAACAAAGTTATGCTAGAGTAAACTTGGTAACACAGTTAGATAATCTAGAAAAAGAATTAAGTCAAACTAGTTTTTCTAAACAAGTTTATCGCCGCCCTAATCTGAATAATCCTTGTGTTGCTGCTCGCAGTGAGATAGAAAAAACTATTGCTGACGTATGGCAACAAATTTTGGGTTTAGAACAGGTAGGTATATATGATAATTTCTTTGATTTAGGTGGACATTCCCTATTAGCTACCCAAATCATATCTCAGTTGCGAAAAACTTTTTCAGTGGAAATTCCTCTCAGTAGCTTATTTTCTGAGGCATCTACAATTCTTAACCTAGCTGAGATAGTAGAACAGCTAATTTTAGAAAAAATCGAAGATTTATCGGAAGAAGAAGCACAACGCCTTTTAGGGGTTTAGTACCTAAATAATAAAACTAACCCTAATTTTAGGAAGAAAATTTTTTGAATGGCTGAGAGTTGCAATATGTCTGAATCTGACGCACTATTACAAAGAAAAGCTAATTTATCGGTAGCAAAAAAAGCTTTGTTAACCAAGTTGATGCAAGGTAAATTGCAGACTAACGCCATACCTCGCCGTCAACAATCAGATTCAATTCCCTTATCTTTTGCTCAAGAAAGGTTATGGTTTCTAGAACAGTTAGATCCCAATCAGCCTTTATATAATGAGCCAACAGCTTTACGTTTACGGGGTGTTCTGAATATAGATGCGTTACAAAAAAGTCTAAATGAAATTGTCAAGCGGCACGAATCTCTCAGAACTACATTTACTACAACTAATGGACAACCAGTCCAAATTATCACTTCAACTTTAAACTTAAATCTGCCAATAATCAGCCTTCAGTCTCTGAGTTTAAATGAACGAGAAAACTCAGCCCGAAGTTTAGCTATTGAAGAAGCTTCGCAACCATTTGATTTAGGTAAAGAACCACTCATACGAGTTAAACTGCTGCAACTGAGCCAAACAGAATATGTATTGCTGCTGACCATGCACCATATTATCTGCGATCGCTGGTCATTTGCAATCTTGGTGCAAGAACTCATCACCCTCTACCAAGCATTCTCTAACAGTCAACCGTCAACCCTAGTAGAACTGCCAATTCAATATGCAGATTATGCCCTATGGCAAAGGCAGTACCTCACAGGAGAAGTTTTAGAAAAGCAAACATCTTACTGGGAAAAGCAATTAGCAGATGCTCCCGCTTTATTAGAACTGCCTACAGATCATCCGCGATCGCCTATGATGAGCAATCGCGGTTCCAAGTTATCTTTTAAAATATCGCCAGAGTTAACCCAGGCGCTGAAAGAACTTTCACAACAAGAAGAAGCCACCTTATTTATTACTTTACTTACTACTTTTAAAGTTTTACTTTATCGTTATACTCAACAAACAGATATCTTAGTTGGCACAACCATAGCAGGTCGTAACCGCGGAGAAATAGAAAAGCTCATTGGCTTTTTTGTCAACACCATAGTGTTACGTACTGACCTAGATGGTCAACCAAGTTTCCGCGAATTATTACGACGAGTGCGTGAAGTTGCCTTGGGAGCTTATGCTCATCAAGACTTACCTTTTGAGCAATTAGTAGAAAAACTCCAACCGGAACGCAGCCTCAGTCATACTCCCTTATTTCAGGTGATGTTCCAGCTTCAGAATACACCAAATCAGACATTAGAATTACCGGGTTTGACTTGGGAAACCTTGCAGTTTCACAACGATACGGCGAAGTTTGACCTCAGCCTATCAATGATAGAAACCGAAACAGGATTAGTAGGTAATTTTGATTACAAGACAGACCTTTTTGAAGCTGTGACTATTACGCGGATGCAAGGTCATTTTCAAACTTTGCTAGAAGGTATTGTTGCTAATACAGACCAAGTAATTGAAAAAATACTACTACTAACAACAGCAGAACAAAATCAATTATTAGAGTGGAATAATACTCAAGTTAATTATCCACAAGACCTATGTATTCATCAGTTATTTGAAACACAGGTTCAGAAAACACCTGATGCTGTAGCGGTGGTATTTGAGAATCAGCAATTGACCTATCGAGAACTGAACGCCAAAGCCAATCAACTCGCTCATTACTTGCAAAAACAGGGAGTAAAACCAGAGGTACTGGTGGGTATTTGTGTAGAGCGATCGCTAGACATGATAGTTGGTATTCTCGGCATTCTCAAAGCGGGTGGAGCTTATGTACCTTTAGACCCAGCATATCCCCAAGAACGTTTGGCTTTCATGGTGCAAGATGCAAAAGTTTCTGTTTTGCTTACACAAATGAAACTTTTGCAGAGTATTCCTGTTTTGCCTACCCAACTCATACATTTGGATAGAGATTGGGAGGAAATCGCACAATCACCATCATCTAACCCAGTTAATACTCAATTACACCTAGATAATCTTGCTTACATCATCTATACCTCTGGTTCCACTGGTCAATCAAAGGGGGTGATGATTCAACATTTTAGCCTTGTTAATGCTTATTTTGCCTGGGAAACAGCGTACCAATTGCATACAAATGCAACTTCTCATCTCCAAATGGCTAGCTTTTCTTTTGATGTTTTTTCTGGAGATTTGATTCGGGCTTTATGTTCTGGTGGCAAGCTGGTTTTATGTCCAAGAGATGTATTACTAGCACCTGAACAGTTATATGAACTAATGCAAAAACAAAAAGTAGATTGTGCGGAGTTTGTACCAGCAGTTTTGAGAAATTTAATCCAGTATCTTGAGAATAGCCAACAGCGTATAGATTTCATGCGGTTGCTAATATGTGGTTCTGATAGCTGGAGTGCTTCGGAATATCGCCACTTTTTACAATTTTGTAGTTCTCAAACTCTGTTAATCAACTCCTACGGTTTGACAGAAACTACTATTGATAGTTCTTATTTTGCAAGAATAGCAAAAGATTTAATTGGAGAACAATTATTACCTATAGGGCGGCCATTTCCTAATACTCAATTCTATATTTTAGATAAATATTTACAACCAGCACCCATAGGAGTTGCTGGAGAACTCTATATCGGTGGTTTTAATCTAGCTAGAGGCTATAGGCATCGCCCTGAGTTAACTGCCGAAAAATTTATCCCTAACCCATTTAGTAATAATCCAGGTAAACGTTTATACAAAACTGGTGATTTAGTTCGTTACTTACCAGATGGTAATATCGAATTTATACAGCGCATTGATAACCAAGTTAAAATTAGAGGTTTCCGTATTGAAATTGGTGAGATTGAGGCAGTAATTAATCAACATTTAGAAGTCAGACAATCTGTAGTTATAGCTAGAGAACATCTACAAAATAACAAACGTCTTGTAGCTTATGTCGTTCCCCATTCAATAGATATTTGTGCATTAAAAATACGTAACTATTTAAAAGCTAAATTGCCTGATTACATGATACCTGCTGCCTTTGTGATGTTAGAGGCATTTCCTCTGACACCCAATGGAAAAATCGACCGTCGCGGCTTACCCGCACCTGACACCATACAGCAGTCAGAAGAAAATACTTCTCTAGCTTTGACCCCAGTTCAAGAAATGCTTGCTGGTATATGGACAGAAATTTTAGGTATTAAACAAGTAGGGATTCATGACAACTTCTTTGAATTAGGTGGACACTCTCTGTTGGCAACTCGTGTTATTTCGCAAATTCGCAAAGTATTCAAAGTAGAATTGCCCCTACGCTGTTTATTTGAATCGCCAACAGTAGCAGAATTAACCACGGAAATTAAAAAAGCAAAACAAGCAGAGTTGCATTTGATCTTACCCACGATTGAACCGGCTTCTAGGCAAGACAAGATACCTCTCTCGTTTTCTCAACAAAGATTGTGGTATTTAGAACAATTACAACCTACTAACACTGCTCTCAACATTTTTGATGCTGTGCGTATTGTTGGTTTACTAAATATCTCAGCCTTAGAACAAAGTCTTAATGAAGTTGTTCGCCGCCATGAAGTTTTACGTACCAACTTTACTGTAGTTAATGGTGAACCAATTCAAGTCATTTCTCCATCGTTAACTTTAAAAATCAATCTAGTAGACCTCATCGAGTTAGCAGATGCTGAACGTGAGTATACGGCTAATAAGTTAGCTCAACAAGAAGCAGCAAAGCTTTTTTCTTTAGATAACAAGCCGTTAGTACGAGCTACTCTTGTAAGTTTAGCTGAAGCCGATTATATCCTGCTTTTTACTATGCACCATATTATCTCTGATGGTTGGTCTACAGGAGTTTTAATTAAAGAGTTAATAAGATTTTATGAAGCGTTTTGTCTGGGTAAACCCTCTCCACTTCCAGAGCTATCAATTCAATACGCAGACTTTGCAATTTGGCAACGTCAGTGCTTCCAGGGAGAAATACTAGAAAACCAATTAAGTTATTGGAAACAGCAATTAAAAAACTTACTATCTCTCAAATTACCCACAGATTATCCTCGACCTGATATTGCTATGTATCAGGGTGCAAAACAAACCTTAACACTTAATACAACATTAATTGATGGCATTAAAAATCTTAGCTTTAAACAAGGAACTACGATTTTTATGGCCCTATTAGCAGCTTTTAAAGCTGTGTTACACTACTATAGTGGTCAAGAAGATATTGTAATTGGTACTGATGTTGCCAATAGAAACATATCTGAAACTGAAGGTTTAATCGGATTTTTTGTTAATCAATTAGTATTACGTACTTCTCTTTCTGATAACCCAACATTTGCAGAACTATTACAACGAATAAGAGAAGTTACTTTAGGTGCATATTCGCACCAAGATTTACCTTTCGATGTTTTAGTAAATACTCTCAACCCAGAACGTAATCTCAATCTATCGCCCTTGTTTCAAGCCAAATTTATTTTCGATAATGCACAAACACCAACAATAGAAATTCCTGGTTTACAAATCAGTTCAATACAAGTACCTATAGCCTCCATTCAGCTAGATTTAATTTTGAGGTTAACAGAAAACTCACAAGGTATTATTGCTAATTTAGAATACAACACAGATATATTTGCACCTATAACTATTACTCAAATACTCAAATATTGGGAAATAGTTTTAAATCAAGTTGTGGATAATTCTAATGTTAAATTACAAGAATTAGTAGATGCGATCGCAGCAGTAGACGAAGAACAGAAATATCTTACCAGAATCCAGCACAAACAAGATATTCAACAAAAAATTAAAACTATAAAGCGGAAATCTATTAATCATACATAATAAATAAAAAAAATGAAAAAATTAGAAATAAGTAATCTCCGCAGAAAAACGATAAATTTACAAGCACACGAATTAATTACAATAGAAACTTTTGCTAATAGCGGTACTTTACCTCTAATAATTCAACCCGCAATCGACACTATTGATTTGATAGATTGGTTGAATTGCAATCAAAATTTTATTGTAAATAATTTACTGAAGTATGGTGCTATTTTATTTCGGGGATTTAATATTGATTCACCATCTACATTTGAAAAGTTTGGTTTAGCTATTTGTAACGAACTTTTTAATGAAAACGGCGAACATCCTCGTGAAACAGTCAGTGGTAAAGTTTACACTCCGGTTTTTTATCCATCTGATAGAAAACTATTATGGCATAACGAAAACTCCTTTAATCATCGTTGGCCGATGAAAATTATGTTTGGTTGTCGTCAGCCAGCACAGCAAGGAGGAGAAACCCCAATTGTTGATAGCCGTAAAGTTTTTCAATTAATAGATCCTAAAATTCGTGAGATTTTTATCGAAAAACAAGTAATGTATGTACGTAATTATGGCGATGGCTTAGGACTTGATTGGCAAATAGTATTTCAAACAGAAAATCAAGCAGAATTTGAGAAAAAATGTCAACAAAATGCTATAAAATTTGAATGGAAATCAGTCAACCGCTTGCGTACTTTTTCTATTCGTCCATCTGTTATAAAACATCCTCAAACAGGCGAATTGTCTTGGTTTAATCAAGCTCAACATTGGCATCCAGCCTGTTTAGATTCAGTTACAAGAGAATCATTATTTACATCTTTCAAGCCAGAAGATTTACCAAGAAATTGTTATTACGGTGATGGTACTCCTATCGAAGATTCTGTCATGGAAGAAATTTGTGAGGTTTACCAACAATTAGAAGTGAGCTTTCCTTGGCAAAAAGGAGACGTATTACTCATAGATAATATTTTAGCTGCCCACGCTAGAAACCCATTTGTGGGTGAGAGAAAGCTATTAGTCGCTATGGGTGAAATGACAAGTTATAAAGAAATCGGATATTAAGGATAATAAGTAAGATGTTAGCTAAAGTTCAAGGGTTTCAATTTTCACCACAACAAAAGCGGCTTTGGTTATTACAACAAGATAATTCTGTTTATCATGCTTGTTGTGCAATTGTAATCACAGGCGATTTGCAAATAGATATATTAAAAGAAGCGTTGCAAAAGGTTGTTGATAGAAACGAAATTCTGCGTACTAATTTTTATCGGATGCAAGGTATTAAAATTCCTAGCCAAGTCATAGAAGCTAGTAACTTTTTGTTTTCAGAACAAGAAAATATTAAGAATTATAGTTTATTTCAATTAATAGATGAGCTATTTGTTCAAGAAGAATCCAGTAAAAAGGAAGCACAGTATTTATTGTCAATAAAGTTATTGCACTTTAATAAAGATACTAATATTTTATTTATTAATATCCCAGCCCTTTGTACAGATGCAGTATCTTTATGTAATTTAGTCACAGAGATTAGCAGTTGCTATACTGCCTGTTTACAAGATAAAGATATCTTAGACGAACCTTTGCAATATGCTGATATTGCTGCTTGGCTAAATGAATTATTAGAAACTGATGCAGGTAGAAGATATTGGCGACAAATAGAAATTTCTAGCTGTGGAAGTTACACACTAATTAATGAAAGCCCACAAGTACAACTAGATAAATTTCAGCCAAAAGTTTTCACTACATCAATAAATCAGCAATTAGTTAGTAAACTTAACGAACTTGCTCAAAATCATCAAACTTCTGCTGCGACATTTCTATTAACTTGCTGGCTAATTTTACTGTGGCGGCTAACTGGAAATTCTGACTTAATTATTGGTAGTTCTTTCGATGGGCGTAATTATGAAGAATTAAAAGCGAGTTTAGGATTGTTCGCTAAATATCTACCTCTATATTGCCATTTGGAAGATGGCGATCGCTTCAATGATATACTAGCAAAAGTCAATCATATTACCACAGAAATGTCTGATTGGCAAGAAAGCTTTAGTTGGGAAACCGCTTTAGCCAATCAGCAAGATGCAGAAACAGCATTCTTCCCTTTCTGCTTCGAGTTTACAGAAGCACCAAAACAGCACAAAGCTGGGGAAATAACATTCATACTTTATCAGCATTACGTTTGTGGCGATCGCTTTAAAGTTAAACTTGCTGGTATACAAACAGTTGATGATGATTTAAAGGCAGAATTTCACTATGATGCTAACTTATTTGCCATAACAGATATTGAAAATCTTGCTAATCAATTTGCTAGTGTGTTAGAAAGTGCAATTGAAAATCCCCAAGCTAATATCTCACGGCTTAATATTTTAACACCAGCAGACAAAAAGCAACTTTTAGTATATTTCAATAATACTAAAATTTCCGAATTACCGTATCAATGTATTCATCATTGGTTTGAATCACAATGCCAGCAAACACCAAATAATATTGCTGTTGTTTTTGAAGAACAAAAACTTACATATCAAGAATTAAATATCCATGCTAATCAACTAGCACACTACTTGCAAAAGTTAGGAATTGGTTCAGAAAATCTGGTAGGTATTTGTGTAGAGCGATCGCTATTGATGGTCATTGGTGTTTTAGGTATTCTTAAAGCTGGTGCAGCTTATGTACCTATTGACCCGAATTACCCAGCAGAACGTCAAGAATATATATTGGCAGATACACAAATGCCATTATTGCTAACTCAAGCAAGTTTAGCAGTAAATTTAAAAGCAGATAATATCAAAATTATTTGCCTCGATACTGATTGGGACGCTATCAACCAAGAACCACAAGCAAACCCAGTTAGTAAAACGAATGCTCATAATTTAGCTTATGTCATTTACACCTCTGGTTCTACTGGTAAACCTAAAGGAACTTTAATTGAGCATTATGGATTAGTTAACTATCTTAATTGGTGTACCCAGGCTTATAAAGTTGAGCAAGGTTCAGGCACATTAGTTCATTCTTCTTTGGGATTTGACTTGACTATTACAAGCTTATTTTCGCCTTTACTTGTAGGTAGCCAAGTAGAACTGCTTCCAGAACATCAGGGTATAGAAACTCTGGCTCAAACTATCAAAGCCAGAACTAATCTTAGTCTCGTAAAAATTACACCGGCTCATCTAGAATTACTCAGCCAACAATTATCACCTCAAGAAGCAGCAGGTAAGGTAAATGCTTTTATTATCGGTGGTGAAAATCTCACTACACAACACATTAGTTTCTGGCAAAAATTCGCACCTGATACTGTACTAATAAATGAATACGGGCCAACAGAAACTGTGGTTGGCTGCTGCATTTATCAAGTACCACAAACACATAATTATTCAGGTTCAATTCCTATCGGTTATCCTATTGCTAACACCCAACTTTATGTTTTAGACCAATACTTACAACCAGTACCAAAAGGTGTCGTGGGTGAATTATATATTGGCGGTGCGGGATTAGCGAGAGGCTATCTCAACGAACCAGAATTAACTGCACAGAAGTTTATTCCTCACCCCTTTAGCGATGAACCAGAAGCGCGTCTTTATAAAACAGGCGACCAAGTGCGCTTTTGCGTAGATGGGACTTTAGAATTTTTAAGACGTTTAGATGACCAAGTAAAGCTGCGGGGTTTCCGCATTGAGTTAGGAGAAATCGAATCTTTACTTTACCTACACCCAACAGTGAAGGATGCAGTAGTAATGGTGCGGGAAGATGTTGCTGGCGATCAACGTTTGGTAGTTTATCTGGTTGTACAACCAGACTCTTCTTTATCTGTAGACGATTTACGGAGTTTTCTGCAAGAAAAGCTACCAGATTACATGATCCCTTCTGCTTTTGTACCCTTGCAGACGTTCCCTTTAACCGCCAATGGTAAAGTAGACCGTAAAGCTCTACCTGCACCGGATAAAATCAACGCAGATATAAAACAATCCTTTGTTGCGCCCCGTAATTCACTAGAAGAACAAATAGCGGATATCTGGTCGCAAGTGCTGAGGTTAGAAAAAGTTGGAATACATAATAACTTTTTTACCTTGGGTGGACATTCCCTGTTAGTGACTCAATTGATATCGCGGATGCGGGATGCTTTGGGTGTGGAATTATTTATACAAGATGTGTTTGCAAATCCGACAGTAGCGGAGTTGTCTGTAATTGTTACCCAAAAACTAACCGAGCAAGTCGATGATGAAAGTTTAGCGCGATCGCTTGCTGAATTAGAAGATTTATCCGACGAAGATATCCAACTAATCCTTTCTGATAGCCAATAATCAAAATTACATGAGTAGCCTGCTGCAAAAAATTGCTGAACTATCACCCGATAAACGCGCCCTGTTGCTGCAAAAACTTAATCAGCAAAAAGGGAAAGTCTCACAAGCCAAAATTCAACCCCAAAGTCGAGATACTCAGAATTTTCCTTTATCCTTTGCCCAACAAAGGCTGTGGTTCTTTAGCCAATTAGAGCCAGAAAGCAGTGCGTATAACATTCCTAGTGCCATCCGTTTAACAGGCAGGTTAAACATCGCCGCTCTAGAAAACAGCATCAATGAAATCGTCCGTCGTCATGAAACGCTACGCACTACATTCACAGTCGTCGATGGCGAACCAGTTCAAGTAATTAATGCAGCCACCAAGCTACAACTACCCATCATTGATTTGCAGACTCTGAGCGAAACCGAAAGGGAAACAGAAGCCTTGCGCCAAGCCATGCAAGACGCGCAAACATCATTTAACCTAGAAAAAGACTCTCTACTGCGGGTGAGCCTGTTACGTCTGGGCGAGACAGACCATGTAATCTTGTTTACCATGCACCACATTGTGTCCGATGGCTGGTCAACAGGTATACTCATCCGCGAACTAACCACACTTTACCAAACTTGCGATCGCGGTCAACCATGCAATTTACCCCAGTTACCTATTCAGTATGCGGATTTTGCAGTTTGGCAAAGACAGTGGTTACAAGGAGAAGTTTTAAACAACCAGGTAAACTACTGGAAACAGCAGCTAGGCGGTGATTTACCAGTATTAGAATTACCCACAGACCGCCCACGTCCAGCAATTCAGACTGACCGAGGCGCAACTGAATCTTTTGCACTCTCAGAGTCAGTAACAGCAGCACTCAAAAACCTGTGTCAGCAGGAAGGAGTCACTTTATTTATGACCCTGCTGGCAGCATTTAAAGTCTTGCTGCATCGTTATACTCAACAGGACGATATTCTAGTTGGTACTCCAATTGCTAACCGCAACCGTTCTGAAATTGAAGGATTAATTGGCTTTTTTATCAATACTTTAGTTTTGCGGAGCAACTTAGCAGGAAACCCAACATTTAAACAACTACTAGCACAAGTACGCGAAGTTACTCTTGGCGCTTATGCTCATCAAGATTTGCCCTTTGAACAACTAGTAGAAGAACTACAACCGGAAAGAGATTTAAGCCATAGTTCTCTATTTCAGGTAATGTTTATTCTCCAGAATGCACCAATAGAAGTTTTACATCTCCCAGATTTAACCCTCGACCCCTTAAAAATAGAAAGTAAGACAGCAAATTTTGATTTGACTCTCTCAATGGTAGAGACAGAAGCAGGACTAATGGGGGGAATCGAATATAACACAGATTTATTTGATGCTGACAGAATTACGCGAATGTTGAGGCATTTCCAAACCTTATTAGCAGGTATTGTTGCCCATCCCGAACAAAATCTATCTGACTTACCACTATTAACAACAGCAGAACATCAGCAAATACTAACTACTTGGAATAGCAATAAAATTTCTGTACCTCAGCAGTGTATTCATCAACTGTTTGAAGCACAAGTAGAAAAAACTCCTGATGCAGTAGCAGTAGTATTTGAGAAAGAACAACTAACTTATCAAGAACTCAACCAACGCGCTAATCAACTAGCACATTATTTGCAAACTCAAGGAGTAAAAGCAGAAGTATTAGTAGGTATTTGTTTAGGACGTTCCTGTGAATTAGTAGTAGGGATATTAGGCGTTCTCAAAGCAGGGGGAGCTTATCTTCCACTTGACCCAGCCTATCCCCAAGAACGCTTGGCATATATGCTAGAAGATGCTCAAGTATCAGTCATCATCACCCAAGGAAAATTAGTAGGCAATTTACCAATTCACAACGCACAAATCATTTGTATTGACTCTTATTGGGAGCAAATTACTAATAAACCTAGAGAAAATTCTGTAAGTGAGGTAATACCAGATAACCTAGCTTACATTATCTATACTTCTGGTTCTACAGGTAAATCGAAAGGTGTGATGATAGAACATCGCAGCTTAGTAAATGCTTACCTCGCTTGGGAAGAAGCTTATGATCTGCAAAAAAACGCCACCTCTCATTTGCAAATGGCGAGTTTCTCCTTTGACGTTTTTTCTGGAGACTTAGTTCGCGCACTTTGTTCTGGTGGTAAATTGGTACTTTGTCCGCGTGAATTATTACTAGAACCAGACAAACTTTATCAACTCATGCTTCAAGAAAAAGTAGACTGTGCAGAATTTGTACCTGGAGTATTGAGGAACTTAATCCAATATCTAGAGCTAAGTCAACAACGTCTTGAATTTATGCAATTGTTAGTTTGCGGTTCTGATAGTTGGTATGTCCAAGAATATGAAGAATTTAGGCAATTTTGCAGTTCCAAAACTAGGCTAATTAATTCTTTTGGTTTAACCGAAGTAACTATTGATAGCACCTATTTTGAAGCCGGATCAACTAACTTATCTGTAGAGCAGTTAGTACCCATAGGGCAACCATTTGCTAATACTCAAATTTATATTCTAGACAGCTATTTACAACCCCTACCTGTGGGAGTAACAGGAGAAATTTACATAGGTGGTGCTGGTTTGGCGCGGGGTTATCTCAATAGACCAGATTTAACAGCAGAAAAATTCATTCCTAATTCTTTCACTCAAGAGACAGGAGAATATCTTTACAAAACAGGTGATTTAGGCCGTTGGCTACCAGACGGAAACATTGAACTAATTGGTCGGGTAGATAATCAAGTCAAATTGCGAGGCTTACGCATTGAGTTGGGCGAAGTTGAAGCTGTACTTGGCAAACACCCAATGGTTAAAGAGTCTGTAGTTTTAATTCGGGAAGATAGACCCAAACAACAGCAATTAGTAGCTTATATTGTGCCAGAGTCAGCCCATCTGAACAAAATAAACTCCAGCGAATTGCAGCAGTTTTTACAAGAGCAGTTACCCAGCTACATGATACCTTCTGCTTTTGTTATGCTGGCGGCTTTCCCTCTCACACCCAATGGTAAAATCGACCGTCGCGCTTTACCCAAACCCAACCTTCAAGAGATTGAAAATACATTTATTGCTCCTCGCACTGAAACAGAAATAAAGTTGGCGCAACTTTGGTCTGAAGTCTTGGATGTGGAAAAAGTAGGTATTCATGATAATTTCTTTGAGCTAGGAGGTAATTCTTTATTAACAACTAAGTTAATTTTGAAAATTCGGGCAGATTTTCAAGTAAATTTACCTTTACGTGTTTTGTTTGAATCGCCTACTGTGGCTAGTTTAGCTATTAATTTAGAAAGGTATCAGCAAGGCAAATCTAATAATGAATTGAGTCAAAAACATATTATAAACTGGAATCAAGAAACTATTCTCGATTCAACAATTTATCCAAAACTTCCTTATAAAGAATCTGAATCTGAAGCCAAAAATATATTATTAACAGGAGCGACTGGCTTTTTAGGTGCTTTCTTACTATTTGAACTTTTGCAGCAAACTAACGCCAAAATTTATTGTTTAGTACGCGCTAAGAATTCAGAAGCAGGTAAGAAAAAATTACAAAAGGCTCTAGACTCTTATTTAATCTGGAATAATAGTTTTAGTCAGAGAATTATTCCTGTTATGGGAGACTTATCTCAACCATTACTTGGGCTGAATGAGCAAGAGTTCCAAGAGTTAGCTAACCAAATTGATGTTATTTATCATAATGGGGCTTGGGTGCATCATATTTATCCCTACTCGGTTTTAAAAGGTGCAAATGTTCTGGGAACACAAGAAATTTTGAGATTAGCTTGTCAAGTTCAAACAAAGCCAGTACATTTTATCTCTACTGCTAGTATTTTTTCACCCTTGAAAGACTCGGTTGTTACAGTAGCAACTGAAGTAGATAATATTGATAATTATCCAGTACCTAGTAGTGGTTATTTACAAACTAAATGGGTATGTGAAAAGTTAATTAAAACTGCTCAAAAAAGAGGTTTACCACTTAATATTTACAGAATCGGTAGAGTTTCAGGGCATAGTCAAAGTGGAGTTTTTAATGCTAATGACTTAGTGTACAAACTGATTATTGGTTGTATTCAACTCGGCAGTGTTCCCGACCGTGATATTCAGGAAGATATTATGCCTGTTGATTATGTCAGCCAAGCTATTATCCATCTATCAAAACAACAAAAATATTCAGGACAAGCATTTCATTTAGTGAACAATCAACTTTTACACACCAATACCCTACTTCAGGTAATTCAATCGTTTGGTTATCAAACTCAACAACTGTCTTACGAAGATTGGCGATTAAAATTGATTAACATAGCAGGTGCTTCACCTGAACATCCTTTATATTCACTTGTGCCATTTTTCTCAGAGTATAATTCAGATAAGCAACCTGTAAAAACAGGCAGTTTAAAAATTGATTGTCAAAATGCGATCGCAGAACTTGCTAATTCATCTATTATTTGCCCAAACATTGATGAGCAATTAATATCTACATACATTTCACATCTTAAACATAACAATTTTTTATAAAGCTAGACTTATAAAAATTGTTGGTAACTATCGATATATTACAGGTACATAATCATGAAAATTTTAGGTGAAGCCACATTAGAAGGAACAAAAAATTACCGAGATAAGTATATTGATAAATGTGCGCCAGATCATTTCAGGACAAATAATGAACTAATCGCTAGTTCTATTGGCCTTGGAACTTATCTTGGTCAAGCTGATGAAGAAACTAATCATCAAGTTACCCAAGCCATAATTGAATGCGTTAAGCAAGGGATAAACTTAATTGATTCAGCAATTATTTATCGCGGACAGCAAGGAGAACGTAGTATAGGTAAAGCATTACGATATCTTATAGAATCAGAATACATATCGAGAAACGAATTAATTATTTGTACTAAAGGTGGTTTTCTTACTGAAGAAAAAACAGAATATCTAAATTGGTTTAACCAGCATTACATTGAAAACAACGATTCTCAAGTCAACACAACCGACTTGGTACACAATTCCCACTGTATACACCCAGAATATCTACAAGACCAAATTAATCTAAGTTTAGATAATTTGGGTGTGGAAACAATAGACGTTTATTATATCCATAATCCCGAAACACAGCTTTTAGAAATTCCGCCAGATGTTTTTTACAAACGATTGCACGCAGCATTTGAAGTGTTAGAATCAGCAGTTGAAGTTGGTAAAATCGCTGCTTATGGTATTGCTACTTGGGATGGTTTACGCGTACCTCCAGATAACGCTCAACATTTAGATTTAGCAAAGATAAAATCAATAGCGGCTGAAGTAGTTGGTAACAAAAATGATAGATTTCGTTATATTGAATTTCCTTTGAATATGGGTATGCCAGAAGCTTTAATTGCTCCTACTCAAAATGTTGCAGGAGAGCTATTTACAGTTTTAGAAGCTGCTAATAGTTTAGGGTTAACTTCCATAGCTAGTGCCTCTTTATATCAAGCACAAGTTATAGGTAGAATACCTGAAAGTGTTGTTAATGCTATTGGCGAAAATTTTAATTCTGATTCTCAACGTGCGCTACAATATACTCGCAGTGCACCCGGATTGCTCTCTGCACTTGTAGGTATGAAGAAGTTAGAACATATAGATGAAAATTTGAAAACTAAGATTTATTCGTCCTTAACAAGAGAAAAAATTCAAGAGGTGACTTATAAAATTGTAGAAGTTTTAAAATCTATGCAATTGATTAATGAAAATTGCAATTATGATATAGGTCGTTTATCCTCGGAAACCAAGGTTTTTACTGGATAAAATCTGAATTGCAAACAAAAAATTCTGGATAAAATTGTAAGGTAGTTAAAAATGAGTAGGGAAAATGCTGAAGATACAACAATTTATAAAGTTGTAGTCAATCATGAAGAGCAATATTCAATTTGGCCTGTTGAGCGAGAAAATGCTCTAGGCTGGAGAAATGCAGGTAAAAGTGGACTAAAAGCAGAATGCCTAGAATAGACATCTCCGAAAATGTTCAAAGCCTTTATATGGCTAGGCTATAGTCCCTAAATGCAATCATCCTAAATTAGCTAGTCTGTACGAAAAAATAAGGCTTTGAGATATTTACTGTTGATAA
>Ga0105044_10000359_pt1 | contig 54999 bp, 46 predicted proteins | sample MAT01_FD_78092 | JGI IMG/M metagenome (GOLD analysis project Ga0105044, IMG submission 78092) | Freshwater microbial communities from Lake Fryxell liftoff mats and glacier meltwater in Antarctica - MAT-01 | ecosystem: Environmental > Aquatic > Freshwater > Ice > Liftoff microbial mat | place...
CCGATGTGCTTGGTGCGATGAATGCCGCGCATGGCACCGCGCAGAAAGAGCGCGCGATAGCAACCGCAGCTCCTCGTCTCATATCGATCCTGCGCGAAGGCAATGAGGCTGCGCCGACGCGGTCAGAACAGCGTGGCGGGCCATTCAGCTCCGTAGACCGACGAATCTCGGGCAGTTTCGACAGCCTGGCTCGCGCTGCGCTCAGCAGGCCAGCGCGGGCAGCTCGGTGACCAGGCCGGGCAGCTCGGCGGCCGGGCTCAGTCCCGCCACCACCTGACCGCCAGCGTCACCAGCGTCATTCGCGCCTAGCGGGGCCGAGCTCCACGCCCGGTCACAATCGACTCCGCTCACGATCCGACGCCCTTGCGTGCTTGCTGATATCGTGACGAGGTCTTGCCCCGCATGTCCACGACTGGGATCGAAGAAGCGACTCCGCTGGTGAGCGGCGACAGCCGCGTCTCCGCGGGCGACCTGTTGCTGGTCGCGGGTGATGGCTTCTTCTCGACCTATCCGCTCGACGATCGCGCGCGCGTCATCGGCCGTGGCAGCGACTGCGACATCGTCATCGATCATCGCGCGTTGTCGCGTCGCCACGCCGTGCTGCGACCGGGTCGGCGCGTCACCGTGCAGGATCTCGGCTCGACCAACGGCACGCGCCTCGGCGGCGAGGTGCGGCGCGGCGGAGAGCCCATCGAGCTCGCGGCCAACGACAGCTTCCACATCGGGCCGTTCTCGTTCGTGCTGGTCGCCAAGGCGCCCGGCGACGACCGCTCGATGTCGGCGCGCGACGCCCTGCGCGTGAGCGACCCGACGACGCGCGGCGTGCCCCCGCTGGTACGCGACGTCGCGGCCAGCAAGGCCAGCGTGGTCATCCTCGGCGAGACCGGCGTCGGCAAGGAGGTGCTGGCCGAGACGCTGCACGTGCTGTCGGGCCGCACCGGCGCGCTCACCCGCATCAACTGCGCGGCGCTCAGCGAGAGCCTCCTCGAGAGCGAGCTGTTCGGTCATGAGAAGGGCGCGTTCACCGGCGCCGCCGGTCAGAAGGTCGGGCTCCTCGAGGCCGCCGAGGGCGGCACCGTCTTCCTCGACGAGCTGGGCGAGATGCCGCTGGCGATCCAGGCCAAGCTCCTGCGCGTCGTCGAGCATCGCGAGGTGCTGCGGCTCGGCTCGACGCGGCCGATCCCGATCGACGTGCGCTTCGTCGCCGCCACCAACCGCGACCTGCCCGGCGAGGTCGCCGTCGGCGCGTTCCGCCGCGATCTCTACTTCCGCCTCGACGGCGTCACGCTGGTCATCCCGCCGCTGCGCGAGCGCCGCGCCATGATCGCCACGCTCGCGCTGGGGTTTCTCGAGGCCGCTCGTCGGGCCGGCGGTCGCCCGGCCCGCCTGGCGGCCGACGTGGTCGCCGCGCTCGAGGCCCACAGCTGGCCCGGCAACGTGCGCGAGCTCAAGGCCGTGATCGATCGCGGCGTGCTGCTATCGCGAGCTGGCGAGATCGGCGTGCGGCATCTCAGCTTCGCGCACCAGGGCGCTTCGATCGCGGCGCCGCCGCCCGGCCCGCCGCAACCGGCCGCTGGGCCGTCCCACGCTGGGCCGTCGCAGCCCACCGGCAGCCCCGAGCTCGACTTCCTCGACGAAGAACAGCGCGTCGATCGCGCCAAGCTCCTCACCGCGCTGGAACAATGCGCCGGCAACCAGACCCGCGCCGCCAAGAAGCTGGGCATCGCGCGCACCACGCTCGTCACCAAGCTCCGCCTCTACCGCGTCCCCCGGCCCCGCACCTGACCGGCGGTCGCGAGGCGATGCCCACGCCATCGAGAAAATTCAGTCGCCGCCAGAGCCGTTCTCGGCGTCCTTGCTGGCGAAGGAGGCGCGGGCGTAGTCGCGGTTCATCGCGGCGATGTAGTCGACGCTGATGCCCTTGGGGCAGGCGGCCTCGCACTCGTAGTGGTTCGAGCAGTTGCCGAAACCGGCGGCGTCCATGGCGGTGACCATGGCGACGGTGCGCTTGGCTCGCTCGGGCTGGCCCTGTGGCAGGTGGTGCAGGTGGGCCAGCTTGGCCGCGGTGAACAGCATCGCCGACGAGTTCGGGCACGCGGCCACGCACGCGCCGCAGCCGATGCAGGCCGCCGCGTCGAACGCGAGGTCGGCCTGGGTCTTGGGGATCGGCACCGAGTTGGCGTCGGGCGCCGAGCCCACGTTGGCCGTCACGTAGCCACCGGCGCCGATGATGCGGTCGAAGGCGCTGCGATCGACGCACAGGTCGCGCACCACCGGGAACGCGCCAGCGCGGAACGGCTCGATGTAGATCTCGTCGCCGTCTTTGAAGCGGCGCATGTGGAGCTGGCAGGTCGCCGTGCCCGCGTCGGGCCCGTGGGGACGACCGTTGATCACCAAGCTGCACGTGCCGCAGATGCCTTCGCGGCAGTCGGAGTCGAACGCGACCGGCTCTTCGCCCTTGGCCTGGAGCTGCTCGTTGAGCACGTCGAGCATCTCGAGGAACGACGCGTGGTGGCTGATGCCCTCGACCTTGTAGGTCTTCATCGCGCCGGCCGCGGCGGCCTTGGGCTGACGCCAGATGTGCAGGGTGAGATTGAGCTCGCTCACTTGTAACTCCTGGTGGCTAGCTTGACGGTCTCGAACGTCAGCGGCTCGACGTTGCGGATGGGCTTCACGTCGTCGCCCTTGTACTCCCAGGCCGCGACGTGAGCGAAGTGCTCGTCGTCGCGCTTGGCCTCGCCGGCCTCCTGGTACTCGGTGCGGAAGTGACCGCCGCAGCTCTCCTCGCGCTCGAGCGCGTCGAGGCACATGAGCTCACCGAACTCGAGGAAGTCGGCGACCCGGCCGGCCTTCTCGAGCGACTGGTTGAAGGTCTCGCGATCGCCGAGCACCTTCACGTCCGACCAGAACTCCTCGCGCAGCTTCGGGATCTCGGTGAGCGCCTTTTGCAGGCCCTCGCGCGTGCGCGCCATGCCGCAGTATTCCCACAGGATGTTCCCGAGCTGCTTGTGGAACGAGTCGACGGTGCGCTTGCCGTTGACGCCCAGCAGCTTGCCGATGTGGTCGCGCACGTCGGTCTCGACGCGCTTGAACTCGCTGTGGTCGGTCGCGACCCGCCCGCCCGGCCCGATGCCAGCCAGGTAGTTGCCGAGCGTGTACGGGATGATGAAATAGCCGTCGGCCAGGCCCTGCATCAGCGCCGAGGCGCCGAGCCGGTTGGCGCCGTGGTCGGAGAAGTTGGCCTCGCCGAGCACGAACAGGCCCGGGATGTTCGACTGCAGGTGGTAGTCGACCCAAAGCCCGCCCATCGTGTAGTGCACGGCGGGGTAGATGCGCATCGGACGCTGGTACGGGTTCTCGCCCGTGATCCGCGCGTACATGTCGAAGAGGTTGCCGTACTTCTCGGCGATCTTCGGCTGGGTGTCGCGCTTGATGGCGTCGCGGAAGTCGAGGTACACGCCGCGGCCACCGGGGCCGACGCCACGACCCTCGTCGCAGGCCTCCTTGGCGGCGCGGCTCGCGATGTCGCGCGGCGACAGGTTGCCGAACGACGGGTACTTGCGCTCGAGGTAGTAGTCGCGATCGTCGTCGGGGATCGACGACGGATCGGCCGAGGCCTTGGCGATGTCCTCGGTCTTCTTGGGTACCCAGACCCGGCCGTCGTTGCGCAGCGACTCCGACATCAGGGTCAGCTTCGACTGGTAGTCGCCGCTCATCGGGATGCAGGTCGGGTGGATCTGCGTGTAGCAGGGGTTGGCGAAGGCGGCGCCGCGCTTGTACGCGCGGTAGGTCGCCGACACGTTGCAGCCCATCGCGTTGGTCGACAGGTAAAAGACGTTGCCGTACCCGCCGGTCGCCATGACGACGGCGTGGGCGGAGTGCGACTCGATCTTGCCGGTCACCAGATCGCGGACCACGACGCCGGCGGCGCGACCGTCGACCGTCACCAGGTCGAGCATCTCGCTGCGGGTGAACATCGTGACCTTGCCGGCCGCGATCTGTCGCGACAGCGCCTGGTACACGCCGATGAGGAGCTGCTGGCCGGTCTGGCCACGCGCATAGAAGGTGCGCGAGACCTGAGCGCCGCCGAAGCTGCGGTTGGCCAGCGTGCCGCCGTACTCGCGCGCGAAGGGCACGCCTTGGGCCGCGCACTGGTCGATGATGTCGACCGACACCTCGGCGAGGCGGTGGACGTTGGCCTCGCGGGCGCGGAAATCGCCGCCCTTGACGGTGTCGTAGAACAGCCGGTGGATGCTGTCGCCGTCGTTCTGATAGTTCTTGGCGGCGTTGATGCCGCCTTGGGCCGCGATCGAGTGGGCGCGGCGCGGCGAGTCCTGAAAGCAGAAGCAGGCGACGTCGTAGCCGAGCTCGGCCAGGGTGGCCGCGGCGGCGCCGCCGGCCAGGCCGCTACCGAGGACGATGACCTTGTACTTCCGCTTGTTGGACGGGTTGACCAGCTTGAGATCGAACTTGGCCTTGGTCCACTTCTCGCCGATGGGGCCGCTTGGGATGCGCGGGTCGAGGTTCATGGAGGTCACAGCTTGATGAGGTTGAACGCCACGCCGAGCGGCGGCGCGAGGTAGCCGATGATGAGCACCAGCGCGATGACCGGGCCGGCCTTCGACGTGATGGCCGCGTACTTGGGGTGTGCGAGGCCGAGCGACTGTAGCCAGCTGCCCGCGCCGTGCGACAGATGCAGGCACAGCAGCGTCACCGCGACGAGATACGAGATCAGGATCGGCGTGTTCTTGAAGCCGATCACGAACATCGAGTAGGCGTCGTAGCGGCCCTTGTCGTCGAGATGGTGGAACGCGTCGGGCTGGATGATGCCGAAGGTGAAGTGCATCAGGTGGTAGACGAGGAAGGCCAGCACCACGAGGCCGGTGAGCGCCATCGTGCGAGCCGCGAACGAGGTGCGGCGGTAGCGCTGCATCGTGTACTTCTGGGGCCGGGCCGCGGCGTTGGCGCGGGCCAGCGACAGCCCGACGATGATGTGGACCACGACGATCCCGAGCAGGCCGGCGCGGGCCAGCCACTTGAGCGCGCCGAGGTTCTGCAGCATATGAGCGTACGAGTTGTACGCATCACGGCCACTGAACATGCCGAGGTGGCCGAGCATGTGGACGAGGGCGAACAGAACCAGACCGAGCCCGGTGAGGGCCATGATCTGTTTGGCGCCTACCGAGGAGCGGACGTAGCCGACGAACCAGCTCATGAAACGGATCCTTCCTGGACGAGAAACCACAGCGAACTCGTCGCAGATAAGCACAAAGCGCGTGCCTACGCCATCCGATGCAAGAGCGTGTCGCCGCGTTTCGATCGTCGAACGTTGTCGGCGACGACCTCGGCGATCCGTGCGAAGGACGCCGTGGTCGAACCCGCGACGTGAGGCAGCGCGACAACCTTGGGATGCACGTAGAGCGGATCGGCCGGGTCCCACGGCTCCTGCCAGTACACGTCGAGCCCGACGCCGCCGAGGTGGCCGCGGGCCAGCGCTGCGTCGAGCGCGACGCGATCGATGACCGGGCCGCGCGCGACGTTCACCAGGAGCGCGTGGGCCGGCAGCGCGGCCAGCGCCTCGGCGTCGATGAGCCCGCGGGTCGCCGGCGTGAGCGGACAGTGCAGCGTGACGGCGTCGCTGGCGGCGAGGATGGCATGGAGCTCGCCACGGGTGGTGCGGGAGTCGACGCCGGTCACGATCATGCCGAGAGCGCGGGCCCGCTCAGCGACCGCAGCGCCGGTGCGGCCGGTGCCGATGACCGCGAGGCGCTGCCCCGACAGCTCGACCCCGAGCGGCATGCCGATCTCGGCGCGGTGGAAGGCGGCGTGGGCCAGCGGCCAGCGCCGAGCCAGCAGGAGCAGCAGCAAGATCGTGGCCTCGGCGACGGCGATCTGGTTGGCGCCCGGCGCGTTGCACACCGGGATGCCGCGCGCCGCGGCGGCGGCGAGATCGATGCCGTCGATGCCAGCGGCCGGCTGCTGAATCAAGACCAAGCGCGGCGCGGCGGCGAGCACGGCCGCGTCGACGTGTCCGTTGGAAGGCAGGAGCACGTCGACCGTGGCGACCTCGTGGGCCAGCGGCCGCACGCGGTCCCAGACCCGCAGGCGATCGCCGAGCTCGAGACGGGCGCGGATCTCGTCGACGATGGCGAGCCAGCCCGAGCCGCAGAACAGGAGCTCCATCGCGGCGTGCCGCGCTACTTCTTCTTCGCGGGCGGCTTCTTGGCCGCTGCCGGCGCCTTGGGCGCGGCGGGAGCCTTGGCGGGCTTGGCGGGCTTGGCGGGCTTTGGCGCGGCGGGAGCCTTGGCGGGCTTGGCTGCCTTGGGCGCGGGGGGAGTCTTGGCGGCGGCGACGGACTTGGCGGGCTTGGCGGCGCCAGCGGCAGGTTTGGCGGCGCGGGGGGCCGGCTTGGCCGCTACACCCTTGGCAGGTGCGCGCACGGGCGTCGGCTTGGCCGGCTTGTCCTCGTCGTCGCCGTCGTCGCCGTCGTCGTCGTCGTCGTCGTCGTCGTCGTCCTCGTCCTCATCCTCATCGTCATCCTCATCGTCATCCTCATCGTCGTCGTCTTCGTCTTCTTCGTCCGCGCCCTCGGGGCCCGCCTTCTTGACGCCGTCGGCCTCGTCGCCGTCGGCCGCGGCCCACACCGGGGGCGCGTCGTCGTCGGCCTCTTCCTCGTCCTTCTTTTGCTTGTCTTCGTCCTCGTCCTCGGGACGTGGCGCGAGATCATCGTGGTCGGCCCACTTGTCGCTGGCGAGCGGCTTGTCGTCGTCGTCGTCGTCGTCGTCGCCGCCGACCTTCTTCTTCTTCTTCTTTTTTTTCTTCTTCTTGGTGCCGTCGTCGTCGTCGTCGTCGGACGCCTTGTCGGCATCGGCATCGTCGTCGTCGTCGTCATCATCATCGTCGTCGTCGTCATCGTCGTCGTCATCATCGTCGCTGCCGAACAGCTTGCCCGGCCCGCGGTCGTCGTCCTCTTCCTCGTCGCCGTCGGCCCAGCGCTTCAACAGCTCGGCATCGATGGGCAACTCGAGCACGGCCTGCACGAGATCGTTCAGCGCCGCCGTCGGCAGCGCGCGTTGGTTTTTGTCGTCGAGATCGATGGTGACCATGAGGGGCTCCACGCCGGAATTCTAACCACGCACCTCTTGCCGCCATCAAGCTACCCGCGCTCAAAAAAAGTCACGGCCGTCGACGACAGCGCTCACCGTGTCAGGCGCGCTCGATCACGGTACGAATCTCGGCTGGCACGCGGTCGCTGGGGGCCGCGGCGACCAGCTGCTGCCACACCAGGTGCGTCGACAGCACCCCCACGACCGCCATGTTGTCGGTGTTGGAGAACTGCGTGGCGGCCTTGGCGCGACACTTGGCCCACAGCTGCGCGACCGCGGACGGCTCGAACACCCCAGCAGCCGCGGCGAGGTCGGGCTGCATCAGCTCGTCGCACCAGGCCGCGCCAGGTCCGCCGCCCACGAAGGCCAGCGCGTCGGGCGCCCGGTAGGGTTGCTTGGGGCGAGCCAAGATCTCGGCCGGCACCAGGCCGCGCGCGACCCGCTTGAGCACGTGTTTCTCGTCGAGGCCGCGCAGCTTGTACGACGACGGCAGCCGCCCGGCCAGCGCCATCACGTCGCGGTCGAGAAACGGAAACCGGCCCTCGATCGAGTTGCCCATCAGCATGCGGTCGCCCTGCGCCGACAAGAGATAGCCGCCGAGTAGGGTGCGCACCTCGAGGTACTGGTCTTGGGCCAGCGCGTCCCAGCTCGGGAAGTCGGCGGGTAGATCGGCGAGGAGCGCGTCGGCCGCGCCGCCGCCGCCAGCGCGCATCGCAGGCACCAGCAGGCGCTTGAGCGCGGCGGTCGTACGCCAGCGCGGCTCGTGGCCGAAGCCGGGCTCGCGCCAGTGCGCCAGATTCTGGCCGAAGAACCGCTGCGCCATCGCGCGCTGGGCCACTGGCGAGCGCGCCAGGTACGGGTACAGCTTGTCGAGGAGCCGCGGGCGTTGGGTCGACTGCGGCGCGCGGGCCCAGAAGCGCCGCACCGCCGCCTCGCGGAACAGGTCGTAGCCGGCGAACATCTCGTCGGCGCCCTCGCCGGTCAGCACGACCTTGATGCCGTGCTCACGCACCAGCCGCGACAGCAAGAACATCGGCGCCGGCGCGGTGCGCAAGATCGGCCGCTCGGCATGCCAGATCACCCGCGGGAACTCGCGCGCGATGTCGTCGCGCGACACCACGATCTCGTGGTGCGAGGTGCCGAGGCGCTCGCTCATCAGGCGCTGGAACGAGCCCTCGTCGTACTCGGCGTCGGCGAAGCGCAGCGAGAAGGTCTGGAAGCCGCTGCCCTTGGCGGCCAGCCCGAGCGTCGCGATGAGCGAGCTGTCCAGACCGCCCGACAGGTAGCTGCCGACGTCGACGTCGGCGCGTAACATCCGCAGCTCGGTGGCGCGGGCCAGCGCGGCGCCGACCGCCTCGCTGGCCTCGTCGAGGGAGCCGGTGAAGTCGCCCGGGTAGCTCGGCGTCCAGTACGCGCGATCGTCGATGCTGTCGCCGTCGTAGATGCGCACGTGGCCGGGCTCGACCTCGCGCACGCCGGCAAAGACGGTGCGAGGCGCCACGACGGTCCAAAACGTGAGCGTCTGATCGAGGCCGACCGGATCGAAGGCGCGCGGCAGCTCGGGTGCGCCCGCGAAGATCGCCTTCACCTCGCTGCCGAAGATCACGCGGCCGGCGTGCTCGACGAAATACAGCGGCCGCACGCCGGCGCGATCACGCGACAGCACCAGGCGACGGCGCCGGGTGTCCCACAACGCGAAGGCCCACTGACCGTTGAAGCGGTCGAGCGCGCCGACGCCCCACTCCTCCCACGCGTGCAGGATGACCTCGGTATCGCAGCGGGTGCGGAAGGTGTGCCCCGCCGCCGCCAGCTCGGCCCGCAGCTCGACGTGGTTGAAGATCTCGCCGTTGAAGACCAGCCACAGCGTCTCGTCCTCGTTGGTCATCGGCTGCTGGCCGCTGGCGAGGTCGACGATCGACAAGCGGGCGTGGGCCAAGCCTGCGCGGCGATCGCGGTAGAGCCCCAGCTCGTCGGGCCCGCGGTGGTGCATCGCGCCCAACATGCGCGCCAAGGCGACGCGCTCGGGCGGCGCACTGCCGCGCCTGTCGACGATCCCGGCGATCCCGCACATGAGCCCCCGACTCTAGCATCCGCGCCGCACCCTTCGACGCGCCTCCCTTGATTTCGTAGGGCCGGCGCGATACCCGTCGTAGATGAGCACCCCGGACGCGAGTGCGGTCGAGCGAGCCGTGACCTCGTTCATCGTCGACAACTTCCTGTTCGGCAACGCCGCGGAGGCACCGGCGGTAACCGCGTCCTTCATGGAGACCGGGCTCATCGACTCCACCGGCGTGCTCGAGCTGGTCGCCTTTGTCGAGGAGAAGTACGCGATCAAGGTCGGCGACGACGAGCTGCTCCCCGAGAACCTCGACTCGGTGAAGAACCTCGCCGCCTTCGTCGTGCGCAAGGGCGCGGCGTGACCGGCTTCTCCGCGGCCGTGCTCGACCTCGACTACGAGGCCGAGGCCGAGCGCATCGCCGCCGAGCTGCGCCGCGTCATCGCCCACGAGTGCAAGCGCCGCGGCCTGGTCGTCGCGCTGTCGGGCGGCATCGACAGCTCGTGCGTCGCCGCGCTCGCGGTGCGCGCCCTGGGCCCGTCGAAGGTCTTCGGCGTACACATGCCGGAGCGCGACTCGTCCAAGGAGACGCTGGGCCTGTCGCGCTCGGTGTCCGACACCTTCGGCTTCGACTCGACGCTCGAGGAGCTGACGCCGATCCTCGACGGCTTTGGCTGCTACCAGCGCCGCGACGACGCGATCCGCATGGTCTTCCCCGACTTCGGTCCGGGCTGGAAGTCGAAGATCGTGCTGCCCGGCCTGGCCGGCGGTGAGCTCAACGTCTACTCGGTCGTGGTGCAGAAGCCCGATGGCACCGTCGAGAAGCAGCGCCTGCCGCTCAAGGCCTACCTGCAGATCGTCGCGGCCACCAACTTCAAGCAGCGCACCCGCAAGACCCTCGAGTACTTCCACGCCGACCGCCTCAACTACGCGGTGAGCGGCACGCCCAACCGTCTCGAGTACGACCAAGGCTTCTTCGTGAAGGGCGGCGACGGCCTCGCCGACGTGAAGCCGATCGCGCACCTCTACAAGACGCAGGTCTACGCGATGGCGCGCCACCTCGGCGTGCCCGAGGCGATCTGCAACCGCGCGCCGACGACTGACACCTACTCGCTGGCCCAGGGCCAGGACGAGTTCTACTTCGCGCTGCCGTATCCCGGGATGGATCTGTGCCTGTGGGGCAAGAACCACGAGCTGGCGGCGGCCGAGGTGGCGCCGGCCGTGGGGCTGACGGCGGAGCAGGTCGAGCGGGTCTATCGCGACATCGACCAGAAGCGCGCGACGACGCGGTATCTCGGTCTCGCGCCGCAGCTGTGCGGCGCCGTGCCCGAGATCAAGCACTGACGGTCAGTCGAGCTTGGCGAGGTCGGCCTGGAGCGCCGCCACCTTCCGCCGCGCGTCCGCCAGCGCGGCCGAGGCATTCGCGGCCAAGAGCCTGAGGCGCTCGAGCTCGCGCGACTGCCGCTCAGCGTCGGCGCTGGCGGTGGCGAGCGCCGTCTCCAGGCGATGACGCTCGCGGCGCCGCACCTCGGCGGCCTCCCGGCGCGCTCGCTCGGCGGCAGCCTCGGCAGCGGCGGCGGCAGCCTCGGCAGCAGCCTCGGCAGCGGCCTCGGCAGCGGCGGCGGCCTCGCGGGCAGCCTCGCGGGCAGCCTCGCGCTCGGCGGTCCTGGCCTCGCGGGCCCGGGCGAGATCGTCGTCGGGCGCGGCGCGCGGGATCGAGACCAGCGTCGGACGCGGCCGTGGCGGCGCTGGCACTGGCGCTGGCACTGGCGCTGGCACTGGCACTGGCACTGGCACTGGCACTGGCGGCGCTGGCACTGGCACTGGCACTGGCGCTGGCACTGGCACTGGCGGCGCTGGCACTGGCACTGCTGCGGCGCTCACCGCGTCGAGGGTCGCGCCCGCCATCGCCTCGAAGCCGGGCGGATCGCGATCGTCGCCGAGCGCGCCCGGCGGGTCGGGATCGAAGCTGCCGATCGCGCCGATCGCCGACAAGGTCAGGGCCACCCGCCGCAGCGTCGCCTCGGTCGCGCCATGGCCATGCTCGACGAGGAGCCCGGCGGCTCGCACCCGCAACCCGGCCAGCGCCGCACGGTGCGCCGGCGCGGCGCTCAGGTCACCCGCACCCACGCGCGTCGCGGCGGCCAGCAGCCCGTCGAAGAGGTCGCGCGCGTGCCACCACAGCTGGTTGACGACCCACGCCGACACCGGCGGTCGCGGCAGCTTCGCGAACGTGGCGGCACCGGCCTGGTCACCCGCCGCCTTCAGCTCGGCGGCCAGCCGCTTGCGCTCGACCACGAACCTGGCGAGCGGCTGCTGGTACAGCGCGGCGATCGCGTCGGGGTAGCTCATGCGTCGCTCACACCAGGAAGTACGCGGTCGCGCGCTTCTGGCCGGTGGTGCGGACCTCGCCACTCGTCACGAGCCTGACCAGCGGCAGGCGCACGTCGCCGGTCGTGGTGCCCAGCGCCTCGTTGATCTGCGTGACGCGCTGGCCCGGGTGGTCGCGGATGTGGTCGCGCAGGCGCAGCTGCAGCGACGCCAGATCGCCGGCCGCGCGCTTGCCGGCCCGGGAGCTCGCCGACGCCACCGACGAGGCGACGGCGCGCGGTGCGTGGCTCGGTCCGGTGCCGAGCGCGGACGTGGTCGCCGCCGACAGCCCCGCGCCGACGCTCGACAGGAGACCCGACACCGTCTCCATCGCGGCCCGCTGCGCCAGCGCGGTCACGTCGGCGACGAACTTGTTCACGAGCACCTGGAGCTCAGCTTCGATCTTCACGCGCGGAGTGTAGCGCCGACTCGGGATGCCAAGCCTGTCACTGGCAGTGAAGCGTTCCCGAACGTTGACCAGACCCGCTACTCCTCGAAGCCTCAGTTCTCGCGCTCCGACGCGGTGGGCGGCGGCGTGGCGCTCAACCGGGCCGTGTCCTCGTCATCGGGCTCGCCGGCCCAAGCCAGGAGGCGGCCCCGCACGAAGTCGCTCAGCTTGATCGCGGCCTCGAGGGTCCCGGCGTCGTTGGAGCGCACGTACACCATCATCTCGCCGGCCCAGTGCGCGAGCTGTTCGATGCCGCGCAGATCGCCCACCTGCATGCCACCGAGCCGGGCCTCCCACAGCGATGGCGCATGGCCGCGCACCCGCGCGTGCAGCGCCAGCCGGCCTGCGATCTCGAGGCGGGTGCCCTTGCACAGGTGGGCCGGAAACGTGTGCGCGCGCGGCTGCCATTGCAGCTCGCCGCGCAACGTGGACAGCACCACCCGCCGCACCAGCTGCGGGGGGGGATCGACCGTCACGCTCACGCCCGCCGCGATCACCGCGAAGGCCTCGGCGTACGCCAGCACGCCATGCAGCTCGACCACGCCGCACTGGGCCAGCGCCCAGCGCGCCTCGGTGCGCGTCAGACCCGATCCTGCCGTCATCGCCCGTGCCCCGCCTGCATCGTCACCGTCATGAAAGCACTCTTGCACGAATTGGCCATCTCTCGACCCGCTGGCAGTCTCGCGCGAGACGATGCGGCGCCCAGGCTGCCACTTCAGTGGCGCGGTCAGCGCTCCGACTGATCGAGCACCGGAAAGCCGATGCGGCGAAAATGCCCACTGAGGGTCTGGTGCTTGATGCCGAGCGCGGCGGCGGCCCGGCGCAGGCCCTCGTGCTCGAGGTACGCCAAGAGGCGCGGCGAGTGCTCGCGCAGCTCGATGAAGTTTCGCGGCCACTTGTAGTGCGCGATCTGGCGCAGCCCCGGCCCCAGCTCCTCGACGCGCCGACGGGTACCCAGCTCGCCGATCCAGTGCAGCGCCAGCAGGTGCGCGAAGTCCTCGGGCCGGCGCGCCAGCGGCACCAGCGTCATGGTCCGCACCTTGTCTCGGTAGGTGTCGATGCGCGCGCGAACCCGGCGGTCGTCGGCGGCAGCGAAGATCGTGCGCAGGCTGCGCGCCGGCTCGAACAGGATGCGCGCGTAAGGCGCCGGGACCTTCTCGATGTGGTCGAGATCGAGGAACACCGTACCGCCGTAGGCGTGCTCCAGCGGCGGCAGCGGTGGCGACGTGATCGACAAGAAGAAGTTGTGGCGCTGCGGGCTCGAGTCGTGGATGGCGCGGGCCAAGCGCTCGGCGTCGGTGCCGGTCGGCCCGAGCAGCGCGATCGGTCGCCCCTCGGCGACCAGCTCGAGCGCCTCGTCGATCGCGCGATGCCGCCCGAGGCCCAAGCAGCGCGCCAGCTCGGGGCGCAGCACCTCGAGCTGCGTGTCCATCGGCACCAGCGCCACGTCAGCCAGCCAGAACACGTCGCCGGCCTGGACCTGGAACGACGCCAGTCGCGGCCGGCCCAGCGAGCGATACGTGCCGTTCTTGGTGTCCTGATCCTGGACGTGGAGCGCATTGTGGACGCGGTCCAGCGTGGCATGAAACGCCGAAACGCCGGTCGACAGCTCGCGTGGCACGACCAGGTCACACACCCCGGCGCCGATCGTGAACAGCCGCTTCGAGCTGGGCAGTTGTAGCGCGGGCAGATCGTGGCCGAAGAAGCGCAGCGACGTGATCGGCTCGCGCGGCGCGAGCGTGAGCGCCGGGTGATCGCGCCCGGTCAGCGTGGTGGTGGCGTGGGCGGGCGCGACCATGGGCGCGCGCTCGTCGGTGACCGGCGGCGCCGCGACCTGCACCGCCGCTTCCGCCGCCTCCTCTGATGGTACGCCCTTGGGCCGCCGCGTCATGGAGCGCAATGGGCCACGGAAGCCTCGCGTCCGTCTCGAGTGGCAGCCTCCGTCACCCATGCTCGGCGATCCGCGACTGCCGTGGCGCGCCGCGCTGGGGCGACGCCCCCGAACACGTGCGTAAGTGACCGTGACGATTGGCTATGACACAAATGCCCTGGCAGCCTGACGACGCGATCCAGATCGCCACGAGTCGCCCGCGCGCCTTGCAATTCAACAGTGGATTTGCCTCATCGCAGACACCGACCGGACCACGACTCCGCACCAGGCCGCGCGGGTGTCAGCCTGAAATGCGTATGCATGCGAGTCAGGCTGCCACTTGCACCGCGGTTGAAATATTCCGGTATACCGAATCATGGCGCGTGCGTGGACGGCATTGTTGGCGGTGCGGGTGGTGGCGGTGCGGGTGGTGGCGGTGCTGCTGGTGAGCGGGACCGCGCACGCCGATCGCTATGAGGCCTCGCTCCATGCCCAGGCCATCGCCGGCACGGCCCTCGTCGGCGACGCCGCCTCCCACGAGCTCGGCCTGGCGCCGCTCGCCGGTCTGGGGTTGCGGGCCAGCTACGCGCGCGCCAATGCCTGGCAGTACGACGCCCAGCTCACACTGGCCGGCACCGGCGACGCCTCCTTTGCCCGCGGCGAGTTCCGCTTCACCGGCGAGCCGGTCGTCGCGCCGTTCGCGATCACCACGCGCCTGATGCGCCTCGACGCCGGCGTGACCTGGCGCCTCGGCGTGCGCGTGGTCCCGACCTGGCGCCTCGCGCTCGGCGTCCAGGAGCGCTGGCGTAGCGCCCCGCGCGTCGGCGGTGACGGCCCGCAGCGTGACGACGCCGACGGTCGCGGTCGGGTCCACACCACCGAGCTGGTCGGGGTGTCGGGAGTCGGGCTCGACTATCGCCTCGGCCCACGCTGGGTGGTCGGCGGATCGCTCGGCGGCAGTGTGGCCGTGGCGTCGCCCCGCTGGGCTACCGTCGAGGCCTCGCTTCACCTGGCCTACTACTGGTATCCGCGGTGGCTGGACTGATGGCCGCTGGACTCATGGCGGACGCGCTCGGCCCCGCGCTCGATCGGGCCGGCAAGTACCGGCTCGGTGCCCTGCTCGGCGTGGGCGGCATGGCCGAGGTCTTCCGCGGCTACGTCATCGGCGCAGAGGGCTTTTCGCGCCGCGTCGCCATCAAGCGCGTGCTGGCGTCGTACTCGGCCAATCCGGTGTTCGCGCGCATGTTCATCACCGAGGCCCGACTGGCCTCGATGCTAGCCAGCCCGTGTATCGTCGCCGTGCTCGACTTCGATCGCGACCACGAAGGGCGCCTGTATCAGGTCATCGAGTACGTCGATGGCGTCGACCTCGAGGCGATCGCGCCGCCCGGCACCACGGCGTCTCCGCTGGCCGCGCCGATCATTGCTTACGTCGTGCAGCAGATTCTCACCGGCCTGCGCCATGCCCACACTGCCACCCATCCCGAGACCGGCGCCGCCCTCGGCATCGTCCATCGCGACTGCACGCCGTCGAACGTGCTGGTGGGCTGGGACGGCAGCGTGAAGCTGTCCGACTTCGGCGTGGCCAAGGCCCGACAGGCCACCTTCGCCACCGTGGGCAGCGTGAAGGGCAAGCCGATGTACATGGCGCCCGAGCAGCTCGAGGCCTCGCCGCTGATGGACGCGCGCGTCGATCTGTTCGCCCTCGGCGTCGTGCTGTGGGAGCTGCTCACCGGGCGCCGGCCGTTCGCGCCGCACGGCGAGGAGACCGGGGTGTCGGCGGTGCTGGCGGCGATCGCGCTCTACGGCCGCGGCGACGTCCGTGTCGAGACCGCTCATGCGGCGAGCGGCGGCACCGCCTCGGTCGCGCTGTCGAACCTGGCGGCCCGGCTGATGGCGCCGCGGCCCGAGCAGCGCCCGGCCAGCGCCCACGACGCGCTCGCCGAGCTGCGCGCCTGCGGTCCGATCGCGACCTCCGACGAGCTGGCGGTGCTGCTCGCCGAGCGATTCCCCGACCGCGCGCCCAGGAGCGTGGCGGAGCTAGCGACGCGACCGGCCGCGCACAGCGTGCCGACCAACGTCGCGATCGCGCGGGCCGGGCCGAGCGTGACCGTGCAGACGATCCCCGCGCGCGGTGTCGCGGCGCAACCTCACGCCCGGCGGCGACTTGGAGTCGTCCTCGGGCTGGTGCTGGTCGCCGCGGCGGTAGGCGGCGCTGCGGCGATCGCGATGCGGGGCGGGCGCGCGGCCGGTGTGGTCGGTCCCGGCCCCGTCGACGCCGCGCCGGTCGACGCCGCAGCACCCGCCCTCGACGCCGCACCGGCTGTCGACGCCGCACCGGCCGACGCCGCCGCACCGGCCGACGCCGCCGCACCGGCCGACGCCGCCGCACCGCCACATCCACGCCCCCGCCGCACCGCCACGCCGGCCCGGCCCCACGCCGACCAGCGCGATCTCATCGAGACCACCCTCAAGTCAGGACCGCCATGAACCGCCGGCTGCTCGTCACGCTCCTCGTCGCCGCCACCGCCACGCCCGTCCTCGCTCAGCCGGTGATCCCCGGCAGCGACGCGACCTCGACCGCCAAAGGCGAGGCCACGGTCTTGGTCCCGCCCCAAGGCGGCACGGCCGATGTGCCGGTGCGCTTCTCGTCGAACGTCCTGCTGACCTTTCCGTCGGCCCTCGCGCCGCGCGTCGTCCAGTCGTCGCCCGACTGGGTGGTCCGCGACTTCGCCGACAGCGTGGTCGCGCGCGCGATCACCGCCCGGGCTCAGCCCACCACGATCGCGCTCGCCACCGCCGACGGCGCCGTGAAGGTCAACATCACGCTACGCCTCGTCGCCGAATCGGCCGATGCCCTGGCGCTCGTCCGCTTCCAGAGCGCGTCCGCCGACGAGGCCTTTCGCGCCGCCGTCGACGCCGAGGTCGCTCGCCAGACGGCCGCGCTCCGCGCCGCGCAGGTCAGCGCGCGGCGTTCCCTCGAAGCCGAGATCCGGACCCGCGCCGATCGCCGCGTCGCCGCCGGCCTGCTGGTCCGCCTCGACATCCAGCGCGTGAAGGCCCACGCCCGCAATCGCGACGACGTCATCGTCCATGGCGAGCGCATCGTCCGCCTCGGCGACTCGGCCTATCTGCTCTTCGAGCTCGAGAACCGCTCGTCAGTCCCCTACCGCCTCGCCACTGCCACCCTCCGCGATCGCGCCGGCCGCGACCACGCCGGTGCGCTGGTCACCACGGCCGCCGAGCTCAACGTCGCGCCGTCGGGCACCAGCATCCACGCCGCGTTGGTGGTTCGCGACGCCATGGCCCTCGTCGGCCAGCCATTGACGCTCACGCTGTCCGAGGCTGACCAGGGGCGGCCGGTCTCCGTCGATCGCGGCCTGACGATTCACTGAGCCGATCGTGACCTCGGCGGCGGCCCTGGCTGCCGGTCGCCGCCGCGTGCGATGCTCGTCCCATGACGGCGCGCCTGGTCCACGAGCTGCTCGGCGCGGCCGCCGCGCGCGCGCCCGAGGCCGAGGCGCTGGTCACCCATGAGCCGGGCGCGGTGCGCCTGACCTACGCGGCGCTGGCCGCCGCCGCCGCGCGCGTCACGCACCAGCTGCTCGGCCTTGGCGTGGTGCCCGGCGACCGGGTCGCGCTCCTGGCTCACAATGGCGTCGAGTGGGTGGCCGGCTGGTATGGCGCGCTGGCCGCCGGCGCGATCGTGGTGCCCATCAACACCGCGGCCGACCCCCACTCGCTGGTCCACTATCTCGGCGACGCCGGCGCCCGGGTGCTCATCGTCGGGCCTCGCCTCGAGCGCGTGGTCGCGCTAGCCGGCGAGCGCCTGGGCCCGATCACGATCATCGCCCACGGCTCGCTCAAGCTCCCGTCGGCGACGGTGGTGCCGGCTGCCACCGACGGGGCCGCGCCAGCGGTCGAGGTCGGCCCCGACGATCGCGCCGCGATCATCTACACCTCGGGCTCGACCGGCCGGCCCCGGGGCGCGGTGCTGACCCACGCCAACCTCACCAGCAACGTCGCGGCGATCGTCGCGTATCTCGGCCTCGGCGCCGGCGAGCGCGCACTGGCACTCTTGCCGTTCTACTACGTCTATGGCCTTTCGGTGCTCAATACCACCGTGGCCGTCGCGGGCACCGTCGTGGTCGAAAATCGCTTCCAGTATCCCCAGGTCGCCCTCGACACGATCGAGCGCGAGCACGTCACCGGCCTCTCGGGCGTGCCGTCGACCTACGCGATCCTGGTCAATCGCACGGGCTTCGTCGAGCGCCTGGCCCGCGGCCTGCCCGCGCTGCGCTGGATCACCCAGGCCGGCGGCGGCATGAGCCCGACCCTCACCCGCGCGCTCCTCGACGCCCTCGGGCCGCGCCAGCTGTTCGTCATGTACGGCGCCACCGAGGCCTCGGCTCGCCTCGCCTACGTCGCCCCGTCCGAGCTGGCCGAGGCCCTGGGCTCGATCGGCCGCGCCATACCCGGCGTCGAGCTGACGGTCCGAAAACCCGACGGTTCGCGCTGCGCCGACGACGAGGACGGCGAGCTGTACGCCCGCGGGCCCAGCATCATGGAGGGCTACTGGAACGACCCCGACGAGACCGCCCGCGTGCTCGGCCCGCTGGGCTATCGGACCGGCGACGTGGCCCGCCGCGACCGCGCGGGCCGGCTGTGGCTGGTCGGGCGCGCCCGCGATCTCCTCAAGGTCGGTGGCCACCGGGTCTCGGCCGCCGAGATCGAGCACGCCATCGTCGAGCATCCCGCGGTTCACGAGTGCGCCGTCATCGGCGTGGCCGACGAGCTGCTCGGCGACAAGCTGCGCGCCTTCGTGGTCGCCAAGGCCGGCCACACCCTCGACGGCAACGCGCTCGGCGCCTTCCTCAAGACCCGCCTGCCCGCCTACAAGATCCCGTCGATCATCGAGCTGCGCGACGACCTGCCCAAGAACCCGAGCGGCAAGATCATGAAGGAGGCGCTGCGGGCCGCCGTGCTAGCTTCCTCGGCGTGAGACGCCCTGCGCTGCTGCTCCTCGGTGTGCTCGCCGTGCCGCGCGCCGCCCACGCCGACGACTACAGCCTCCACGTGCTGGGCAACCTGCAGACCTCGTGGACGGACAACCTGCTGGCGACCGAGGACGACCGCGAGAGCGACCTCTACACCCAGCTCCGGCCCGGCGCGCTCCTGTCTTATGAGACGCCGCGCGCCATCTACGAGGCGGCCTACAACCTCGAAGCCAGCCTGTACGCCCGGAACGACGACGCCTATTCGATCAGCCATCTGGCGACGCTGCGCGGGTTCTTCCTGACCTCGCCGCGCACCGAGCTGCAGACCTCGGCCGCGTTCGCGACGGGCGACGTCCGCACGCTCACCCTGCAGGCCGCGCCCACGATCCCCGGCGAGGCCGGGATGATCAACGGCAACAGCGCGAGCGCGTTCTGGTCGCTCGACGCCGGCCAGGGGCTGCTGTTCAACGCGACCCGCGCGCTGCGGCTGAGCCAGGGCGCGCGCGTGCGCCGGTTCTCGACGGCGGACGCCACCGGCGCCGACTCGGGTGGCTCGGAGCTCGGCCTCAGCGTCGGTCTCGATCGCGGCTGGTCGCGCAGCGCGCTCGGGTTCGGGCTGACGGCGTCGTACGTGACGCTCGAGCAGGCCGCCACCACCACCGACTCGATCAACTCGAACCTGCTGGTGTCGTTCCGCCGCGACTTCTCACCGCGCTGGACCGCGCTGGTCGACAGCGGCGTGGCGGCGGTCATGCCCTTCGACGACCAGGTGTTCGTGCAGCCGACGGTCGGCGCCAACCTCGGCTACACGCCCAACTGGGGCCAGGCCAACCTGGCGCTGCGCCGCGCGATGGCGCCCAACCTGTACCTGGCGCAGAACACGATCACGGATTCGGTGAACCTCAACGCGTCGCTGCCGCTGCCTTGGCTGTCGCCCGATCCCAACCGGCCCCGGCTCACGACCCAGGGCTCGATCGGTGTCAGTCGCACACAACAGATCGTCGACGGCGCGCTCACCGCCGGCGCCGACGTCGCCAGCATCGACCTCGCGGTGCAGTACAATCCGCGACCCGGCCTGACGCTCATGGCGCGCGGCCAGTATCTGCGCCAGGTCGCCGAGGACGTCATGATCGTCGAGCGCGCGACGCCGACCTTCGCCTACGACCGCACCACGATCTCGCTGTCGCTGACCTTTCGCTTCCCCGACCGCCTCGCGGCCGAGGTCCCGATCCGCGACAGCCTCCGCGTCGACCGCGGCGGCAACACGCCCGTGGGCGACGAGGTCGCCCCGTCGGTCGCGCCGTAGTCGGGCCCGCCGCCTCGGCGCGGGCTACTCGACGCGCTGGATGATGTGGATGCCGAACTGGGTCTTCACGACCCCGACCTCGTTGAGCTTGAGGCGCAGGCCGAGATCCTTGAACGGCTGCACCAGGCTCGCGGTCGGCGTGACGTCATAGCCCTCGCCGCTCGCCGCCGAGCCGGCATCCTCGGACAGCTCCTTCATCATCGGCTCGATCTTGCCGCCCTGGTTGAGCGCGGCGACCGTCTTCTTGACCAGCGCCTCGAGCTCGGCGCGGGTGCGCTTGGCGCCGCGCGGGTCGCCGGCGCCGTTGAGCTCGGCCCAGCCCAGCAGGATGTGCTTGACCTTGGCCTTCTCGGTGACCGGCTCGCGCGCCAGGATGTCGGTCGACTCGAGGGTGTCGGGCGGCGGCGGCGGCACGCGCTTGATGATGTGCCATCCGAACACGGTCTTCACGATGCCGGCCTCGCCGACCTGCAGGCGCATCGACAGGTTCTTGAACGGATCGACCAGGCTGGCGCCGGCATCGACGTCGTAGGTCTTGCCGCTGTCCTTGGAGCCGGGATCCTCCGAGAACTCCTTCATGAGCGCGGTCATGTCGGCGCCGCTTTTGATTTTGGCGAGGACCTCGGCCGCGACCTTGTCGGCGTCTTCCTTGCTGCGGGTGGCGGCGCGGGGATCGAGCGGACGCTGCTTGCCGGCCGGCACGTCCTTCCACCCGATGAGGACGTGCTGGACGATGACGGTGCCGGGGTTGGCCGGGCGCGCCAGGATGTCGGCCGACTCCAAGGGATCGAGCGGCGGCGGCGCGACGCGCTCCATGACGTGGTAACCGAACGACGTGCGCACAATGCCGACCTCGCCCTCCTTGAGGCGCAGGCCGAGCTTCTTGAATTCAGGCACGAAGCGCGCCGCGGCGGTGATGGTGTAGGGCTCACCACCGAGCGAGCCGGGATCCTCGGAGTACTTCTGGATGAGGGCGTCGATCGCCTTGGGGTCCTTGCGGAGCTGGTCGGCGACGTCCTTGGCGAGGGCGGCGGCCTGCGCGTTGGTGCGGTCCTTGGCGCGCGGGTCGAGGCGGCCACCGAACGCGTCGGCCAGCTCCTTCCACGAGATCAGGACGTGCTTCACGTCGACGGTCGCGGCGGTGTCGGTGCGCGCGAGGATGTCCTTGCTGTCGAGGTCGACGTCGCCGGCCGGGTTGGTCGGCTGCTGAGCGACGCCGCCGGCCTTGCCGGGATCCGCGGTCTGGGACTTGTCTTCTTTGGCCTTTTGACAGCCGGCGAGCGGCGTGGAGAGGATGAGCGCGAGCGCGAGCAGACGAGGAATGCTTGCCATGGCGGCGCGCACTGTAGCAGAGCGCGGGGGCGAACCGCTCAACTCGTCAGCCTCCCAGCTCCTGGCTCCCGATTCTGGGTGGCGCTGGCAGCGTCAGCACCGCGAGCACGGCGTCGACGGTGGGCGCGGCCAGGAGCGGCGCGCGCAGCCGGGCGGCCAGGCCGGCGCCCAGGAGCGGGATGTGGCGGCGCGTGACGTAGACGCCGTGCTTGGGGCCGCGGGCCGCGACGTTGGCCTCGAGGAGCGCGCGGTAGACCTCGGCACGCTCGCGCTCGGTGGGCGCCACCACGACCTCACCGCGCCGGCGGGCTCGAGCCTCGCGGAAGATCCACGGATGGGTGATCGCGGCGCGGCCGATCATGACGCCGGCGCAGCCGGTCTCGTCGAGCGCGCGGACCACGTCGTCCGCCGACCGGACATCACCGTTGACCACGACGGGGATCGTGACCGCCTCGCGGGCGCGCGCGGCCCAGCGCCAGTCGGCCGCGCCGGTGTGGCCCTGCTGCGCGGTGCGGCAGTGGATCGTGAGCGCGGCCACGCCGACGTCCTCGAGTCGGCGGGCCAGCTCGACGATCGGCATGTCGGACTCGGGGCCGTAGCCGATGCGGGTCTTGACGGTGACCGGCACGTCGACGGCGGCGACCACGCGGGCCGCCATCGCCACCATCGCGACCGGATCGCGCAGCCACCCGGCACCGGCCCCGTTGCGCGCGACCCGCGGCAGCCAGCACCCGCAGTTGACGTCGAGGAACGCGGGCCCAGCCGCGGCGGCGACCACCGCCGCCTCCATGAGCAAGCCCGCGTCGGCACCGTAGATCTGGATCGCGGTCGGGCGATCGTCGACGGCGAGCGCGATCTTGCGCTGGGCCAGCGCGGCGTGGGCGATGAGCTGCTCGGCGCGCACGAACTCGGTCACGCACACCACGGCGCCCAGCGACCGACACACGCGCCGGAACACCGCGTCGGTGACGTCCTCCATCGGCGCCAGCACGACCGGGTGCTCGGCGAGCAGCGCAGCGACGCTCATCGGGGCCGCACCATAGCCTGCGACCGCAGCGCGCGCGTACAATCGCGGCGCGCGCGTACAATCGCGGCGGAGGTCCGATGGCAGGCAAGAAGCTGTCGATGTTCGACGCGATGTTCCTGGCGGGTGAGACCCGCGAGGCGATGATGCACGTCGGTGGCTTGCTGGTGTTCACGCCGCCCGACGGCGCCCATCCGCAGCTCCTGCGCCATCTCGCCGACGAGCTGCGGGGCTCGATCGAGGTGTTCCCGCCGTGGAACCTGCGGCTGTGGACGCCCGACCTGCTGCGCAACCCGCTGCAGGCCTGGGTCACCGACGACGCGGTCGATCTCGACTACCACGTGCGGCGCTCCGCGCTGCCGGCGCCGGGCGACGAGCGCGAGCTGGGCATCCTGGTGTCGCGGCTGCACTCCAACCCGATCGACTTTCACCATCCGCCGTGGGAGGTCCACTTCATCGAGGGCCTCGAGGGCGGGCGGTTTGCGATGTACTTCAAGATTCACCACGCGCTGGTCGACGGCTACACGTCGATGAAGCTCCTGGCCCGCAGCCTGTCGACCGATCCTGACGCGCGCGACACGCCGATGTTCTTCGCGCAGCCGCCGCGGGCGCGCCCGCCGCACGATCCCGGCGCCGAGCCGGTGCCGACCTTCGAGGCGCTGCTGGCCGGGGCCCGCGAGCAGCTCGGCGCGACCCGCGAGGCCGGCCGCGCGATCATGAACGTGTTCCGTGCCGCCCGCGCCGGCGACCGCGCCCTGGTGGCGCCCAGCGCGGCGCCGCGCTCGATCCTCAACCGGCGCATCTCGCGCAACCGCCGCTTCGCGACCCAGCAGTACCCGCTGGCGCGCATGCGTGACCTGGCGCGCGCGGGCGGCGGCACGCTCAACGACGTCGCGCTGGCGGTATGCGGCGGCGCGCTGCGGCGCTACCTGCTCGAGCTCGACGCGCTGCCGGCCCAAGCGCTCACCGCGATGCTGCCCGTCAATATCCGGCCCAAAGACGACCCCGGAGGCGGCAACGCGGTCGGCGCGATCTTGGCCTCGCTCGCCACGGACGTCGAGGCGCCCCGCGACCGACTGGCAGCGATCATCGCCTCGACGAAGCGCGCCAAAGAGCAGCTGTCGGGCCTGTCGCGCAATGCCATCATGCAGTACAGCGCGGCGCTCCTGGCGCCGATGCTCTTGCAGCAGATGCCGGCTGCGTCGAGCTGGGCCAAGCCCGGCTTCAACGTCGTGGTGTCGAACGTGCCGGGCCCCGAAGAGCGGCTGTATTTCCGGGGCGCACGACTCGACGCGATCTATCCGCTGTCGATTCCATATCACGGCTATGGGCTCAACGTGACGATCAATGGCTATGCCGGCACGGCCAACTTTGGCTTCACGGGCTGTCGCAACACGGTGCCCCACCTGCAACGGCTGGCGGTGTACAGCGGCGACGAGCTGGCGGCGCTGGCCCAGGCGCTGGCGGCATGACCGCGGCGGCGGCCGGGACCATGATCGGCCGCTACCGCGTCGTCGAGGGTGGCGAGGGTGATGTCGTGTGCGTCCACGACGATCGGCTGGATCGCGACCTGGTGCTCAAGCGGATCGCCAACGCCCACGCGCTGACGGCGACGGCGTTCCAATCGCGGTTCGGGGCCGCGGCGCGGTCGCTCGCCGCGCTGGCCCACCCCGGCATCGTGCAGATCTTCGACTTCGGCCTCGACGGCGACACGCCGTATCTGGTGATGGAGCCGCTGGCCGGGCCCAGCCTGGCCGACGAGCTGGCCCGGCGCGGGACGCTCCCGCTGGCCGAGGTGATCACGATCGGCACCCAGATCGCGCGCGCGCTCGAGGCAGCCCACGAGCGCCGCATCTTCCACCGCGACGTGCAGCCGGCCACGATCGTGCGCGCGACCGAGGGCCACTGGAAGCTGGTCGACTTCGACCTCGCGCACCGACCCGACAGCGAGCTGGGCCCGCCGGGTCGGTATGTCGGCGCGGTCGCGTATGCGGCGCCCGAGGCGCTGGTCCAGGGTTGGTTCAGCGCAGCCTCGGATGTCTACGGCCTGGCGGCGGCGCTCTACCAGGCGACGACCGGCGACCGCCCCCGCGGCGACCTCGACGAGGCGGCGCTGCGCGCGGCCGCCAGTCGACCGGTGCTCGACGCCGACGCGATCGAGCGACTGGGCGAGCTAGGCCCGATCTTCGCGGCCGCGTTGGCGCTGGCGCCGACCGCGCGCCCGACCGCGGCCTGGATGGCCGAGCTGCTCGCGCAATCGGCGCCGGCCGCGCCGACCCCAGCGACGAGCACCGCGCCGGCCCCGCGCCCCGACCCGCGGCCGAAGTTCTTCCTCGCGGTCGCTGGGGTCGTGCTCCTCGGCGCGCTCGCGGTGTGGCAGCAGGTGCGCCCAAACGACCCACCGCGCGCCAAGCCGCTGGAGCGCGAGGCGGGCGCGGCGCCGCACGCGGTCCCGACCGGCCTCGACGAACCGGCCGCCCGCGAGTGGGCCGCGATCGTCGAGCTGGCGCGTCGCGGCCGGGCTCGCGAGGTCGGCTCGGCGCTCGACACGTTCGAGCGCGCTCACGGCGCCTCGGCGGAAAGCGCCAGCTTCCGCAGGTGGCTCGAAGCCCAGCCGGTCGATCGCGTCGATCACTGATAGGGTGCGCGCGTGCGCTTCACGCTCCATGGCTCGGGCTCCCTCATCGGCATCCAGATCGACTGGGCGGCGCCCGTCGAGCGGAGCCCGGAGCTGCGCGCCGCGATGCGCGGCCACGACGTCGACAAGATGCAGGCCGGCGCGCTCCGCAAGGGCTACCAGGCCGGCCTGGTCATGTACGTTCGCGGCACGACCGCGCTCCGCGTCGCCGGCGGCCACGAGATCTTCCTCCAGCGCCCGGCCTCGGACACCGCCGCGGCCAAGCCCAAGCCGGTCGCGCCGGTGGCCACCGTCGCCACCATCGAGACGCGCGACGACGTCGATCATCACCAGGTCGTCGTCGGGAACGAGCTGACCGGCGAGCGCCTCGATCGAGCGATCAGCCGGGCGGTGCCGTCGCTGTCGCGCGCCGTGGTGCAGCGCCTCATCGAGGCCGGCCACGTCACGGTCGGCGGCGTGGCCGCGCCCAAGAACCACCGCCTGCGCGCCGGCGACGTGGTCGCGCTCGCACATACCCGCGCCTTGCCACCCACTGCCGACTCCTGATCACGACCGCGCGGCTACACTGACCGCCAGATACATGCTCGGCTCTCCGTGAGAACGTCATTCGGATGCAGCCACTCGCGCCGGTCTGGTGACGCGATGCCGACCTATGCGTCGGGGCCCGGGCGGCCGAGCTGACGAGGATGCACACCGAGAGCGTACACGACCACGTCGGGTCGCTCGCGCTCGGGCTACGGCGCGGCCGATGCGAGCGGGCTCTCGAGGGCGACGGTGACTCGCTGGACCGCGCCGGCGGTGACGGCGACCGCGAGGCCGCCCTTGCTGCGGTTGGTGCCGGCCAGGCTGCGTCCGCGCGCCGCGTGGACGAGGTACGGGCCCGGCGACACCTCGGCGCGGAACCCGTCGGTGCCGGCGACCCGCTCGAGCATCCACAGGCGAAAGCCGCCGTCCGCGGCGTCGGTGCGGGTGGCGGTGACGGTGACCGCGTCGGCCGGACCGAGGTCGGCGACCACGACCTCGAGGCGGCCGGTCTCGGGCAGCCGCAGCACGACGTCGTGGCGGTTCGACGAGACCAGCTCGAAGCGCGAGCTGCCGACGCTGGTGGCGACGGCGTGGACCACCACCGGATCGGTGGGCACCATCACGGTGAAGCGGCCGAGCTCGTCGCTGCGGGCGTTCGCGACCTGATCGCCGTCGGGGCCGTCGACCGATAGCCAGGCGTTGGCGACCGGGCCGCCGCTGCCAGTGTCGATGACCTGGCCGCGCAGGATCCGGCCGCGCTCGAGGGTGATGGTGCCCAGGTCGGTGGTGTGGCCGGCGGTGACGGTGGCGTCGACATTGATGGGCAGCCCCTCGGCCGACGCGATCTCCAGGGTGTAGTCGCCGGGCCCGGGATCGATCTGCTCGATGAGGAAGCTGCCGTCGGGCGCGGTGCTGCGCTGCGCGCCGCCGAAGTGGAGCAGGCTGACCGCGACCCCGGTGGCGGGCTTGCCGTCGCTGGTGACCACTCGTCCCCGCACCGCGCCGGGCGCGGGCAGGACCACCTTGACGTCGGTCGCGCCCGCGGTCGCGACCACGCGCGCCATGATCGGCGGTGACGCGCGCCGGGCGGTCACGCCGGGCTGGCGGACCAGGAGCTGGTAGTCGCCGGGCGCGAGCCCAGGGATGACGAAAGCGCCGGCGCCATCGGCGCGGGCCTCGCCCAGGATCGCGGCTTCGACCGTGGCGGTGGGCGCGGCGACCGGCAACCGGTAGTCGGCCGGCAGCGCGCGCTGGAACGTGATCACCGCGTCGGCGACCGGGCCGGTTCCGTCGACGACGGTGCCGGCGATGCGGAGCTCGTGCTCGAGCACCAACTCGATCTCGCGGTCGAGCCCGGCCGGCAGCGCGACCAGCATCGGGTTGGCGCGCGCGCTACGGGTCGACGCGAACAGCACGACCTGCGGCAGCGACGGATCGAGGCCGGTCAGGACGAACCGGCCGTCATCTCCGGTGCGCGCGTGGTGAGCGGCGGTGGGCTCGGGCGGACCGTCGCCGACCTCGACACCGGCGACCGGGTGGCGATCGCGATCGACGACGCGGCCGACCAGCTGGCGGCCGGCGCGCAGGGTGATGGTGACCTCGGCGGCCTCGGCGCGGGCGATCACCGCGCTGGTCCCGGTGACGAAGCGTGGGTGGTCGGCGACCAGCACGAGGCCTTGGCCGACCGGCACCGGATAGCGAAACCGCCCGTCAGCGTCGGTGCGGACCGCGGGCCGCAACAGCTCGGGCGGGCGCGGGCGGTACGCGAGCTGGGTCTGGGCGCGCGGCGGCGGGCGCGAGCGGACCTCGGCGTCGGCGATCGGCGCGCCGCCTTCGTCGACGACCTGGCCGGTGAGCACGACGCCGGGCTCGAGGGCGATCTGGGCGTCCCAGGCCAGCCCCGCGCGGGCGTTCTCCACCAGCAGTCGGGTCGCCGGCGCGAAGCCGTCGGCCTCGACGCTCACGTGGTAGTTGCCGATGGCGGCGACCGGGAACCGGAGGATGCCGCGCTCGTCGGCGATCGCGGCGAGGTGGCCGGCCTCGCCGAGCGAGGTGCTGACCGCGAGGAGGCCGCGCGCGGCTGGCACCGGCCGACCGTCGGCGACTGACACCACCTCGACCGCGAGGCTGACCCCGGGGTGTAGGCGCACGGTGACGTCTTGCGGCTCGTCGTCGATGCGGATCGCGAGCGGCACCGAGGCGGCGGTCGCGGTGGTGGCGGTGAGCGAGTAGCCGCCGGCGGCGAGGGCGCGGATCGCGAATCGGCCGGCGCTGTCGGTGGCGCGGTCGGGCTGGCCGGTGAAGCGGACGACCGCGGCGCTGACCGGCTGGCCGTCATCGTCGACGACGGTGCCGGTGAGCCCGCCGCGCGCGGGTCGCGGCGGCAGCGCGTGCGACGGGGCCACCACGCTGGCGGTGGTCGGGGAAGCAGAAACCACAGGGGCCGCGCGATGGCGCGACTGCCGATCGCGCATGGGGCGCAACCCAACCAGCGCGATGGCCGCGAGGGCGCCGACCGCGAGTAACGCGAGGACCCACCGGCGGCGGCGGGCGTGAGCCGGCACCGCGGACGGCCGACCGGAGGAGAAAGAGCGTCGGGTTGTTCGCACGGGGGTCCTCGGGTGGCCGCTAGTTGCAGTCTACGAATATGAGGTTGTGGACCAGCACGCCGCCCGAGAAGTAGTCGTGGTAGTCGGCGACCTCGAAGTTGAAGACCGTGTCGACGCCGGGCAGCGACTCGATGCTGGTGACCTTGGTCGTGGCGCCGGCCGCAGCCCGCGCTCCCGTCGAGGCCCGGCGCTGATCGACGTCAACCGCCTTGACCAGGGTGTCGCCGACCCGAAGCTGGTCGGCGCGCCGCCACTGGCCGTTCACGTAGAAGGGGTGGTTGGCGGTGGCGCGGAGAGTGCCATTGATCAGCACGGTGGACACCCGCGACTTCCAGTCGGTGTGGACGATAGTTCCGGTCACGACCGACGACACCTGAGAGTGGGCTGCCACGTCGTAGGCGAGCACGCGGTCGCCGGCCTTGATCTGCTCGATGGGCCGGGTGGTCCCGTCCGCCATCGTGATGGGGGTACCGGCGACGAAGCAGCCGCCGCCACCGCCGCCACCGCCACCGCCCCAGGATCCACCGCCCCAGTCGCCGTAGCCGCCGTAGCTGCCGCCGAAGCCGTTGTCGAACCCAAAATTCGAGTAGCTGCCAGTGTTCTGGTAGCTCGTGTAGTCGGACGTGAAGACCGAGGTGATCGAGTTCCAGATCGTCGAGACCGTGTCGACCACCGCGTTCCAGATCGTGGTCACGGTGGCCGCGATCTCGAGCTGGTTGGTGCCGAACAGCGGCGTGACGATGTCGAGATAGCCCAAGATGGGCAGGCCGTAGGTGGCATTGATGTCGTGGTTGACCGCGAAGGTGTTCTGGAGGCCGGTGTTCGACACGCCGGTGTAGTTGCTGCCCTGCGCGCTGCCCGACCAGAACGGCGTCCAGTAGTTGACCCCGGGGTCGGCGATGCCGTAGTCGGCGACGTACGCGATGCGGTCGGCGTGGCTCCACGCGGCGCTGAAGCCGGCCGGGCCCCATTCCCACGATCCGCGGGCCTGGGCGCTGGGGGTCGTGAGGAAGGCCGCGATCGCCAGAGTGAGGACGATCGCGCACCGTTTCAGAACACGCGGGATTCGAGATTGAGTCATGGCGGCCCTGGTACCGCGGCGCGATCCGCAGCCGGTCTTGCATCGTCTTGTGCCCGCGGTCGATCGGAGTCGCGCACGATCTGCACGGTGAGACGCTCGGCGCTGAGCTGCCACCCTTCACGGGTGGTCACGATCAGCGCAGGGCGATCGGGGACCAGCTCACCGAGCAGCCGGCGCAACCGATTGACGGCCGCGTACAGCGTGTTGCGGTGCCGCAGCGGGTGGTATTCGGCGGTACTCCACACCGCGCAGTAGAGCGCCGCGGGCCCGATCGCGGCGCCGTCGGCCTCGACGAACCGGACCAGCAGATCGCACAGCAGCGAACGACCGCGCACCGTGACGCCGGTGGCGCTGGCGATCGTGCCGGTGCTCCGATCGACGACGAGGTCGGAGCAGGTGGCGGCCGGCGCGATCAGGCGGAGCGCGGCGAGGAGCCCGCGCTGATCGGGGCGCAGGTCGGGGCGGGCCACGCCGTCGAGCGCCGACGCCAAGAGCGCGATCGCGGCTTGGTCGGTGTGCTCGCACCCGGCGAGAGCGGCGCCGAGTCGGGCCTCAGCCTCGGGCCGTCGGCCCGACCCAGCGGCGAGCGCGGCGTCGAGCACGACCGCGCGGACCGCGAGCCCGCGGTAGCCGCCGACGTCGATCAGCGCTCGGACCCGAGCCAAGGCCTGGCCGGCGATCACCCGATCGCCGGGGCCGCCCGCGATGGCGTGGACGGTGGCGAGCGCGAGCGCGGCGCGGGCCTCGTCGAAACGAGCGCCGCGCGCGGCGTAGTGCGAGAGAGCGGCGTGCAGCATCCGCACCGCGGCCGGGTCGGAGGTGCCGAAGCTGAGCTCGACGCGAGCGAGCGCCAGGGCCCGCTGGTCGGCGGCGGTGACCGGCCCGATCCGCGCAGCGGCCTCGAGGTGGTCATGCAGGGCCGCGATCTCGCCGCGGGCCGCCGCGACCCGGGCCAGGGTCCGGTGCGCGAGCCGGCGCGCGGGATCGGTGAGCGGGCCGGTCACCACCTCGGTCAAGATCGCGTCGGCCTCGTCGACGCGGCCGAGCGCGAGCAGCGCGTCCGCAGCATAGATGCGACCGAGCGGAGCCTGGCCGATGCCGAACTGAGCGGCGCGGTGCGCGGTCTCGGCGAGCAGGCGGTGCGCGGCGTCGGCGTCGCCGAGCGCAAGCAAGGTCCGCCCCAGGTAGTGGCCGACGATGCCGGCGAGCACGGCGTCGCAGCTCGCGATCAGGTAAGCGCGCACCCGCTCGAAAGCGCGCCGCGCGTCGACCAACGCGCCTGCGGCCCACGCGGCCAGGCCGACGTAGAACTCGGCGGCCTTCTCGCGCAGCGCCCCGGCGCGCGCCGCCGGCGCGATGACGTCGTCGATCAGCGCCCGACAGTCGTCGGCCTCGCCCAGCTCAGCCAACGCGACCACCTCGAGCATCGCGATCTGCACGTCGAGATCGCCGGCCTGGCCGGTGCGGGCCCGCCGATAGCCACCTGCGGCCGCGCTGGCCTCGGCGTGCCGTTGCTCGAAGATCAGGCTGATCACGAGCGAGCGCTGCCAGCGCGCCCGTCCGCTCGCCGTGGTTGCGCCGCCGACGGCGTCGGGGTCACCGAGCAACGCCCGGGCGTCAGCGCCGGCACCTCGGATCGAGGTCAGGTCGGCCATCGCCAGCGTGAGGCGACGCCGGGCACCGGGGCTGGCCACCAGCGCGCGAGCCGCGACCAGCGCCCGCTCGACCGCGTCGAGGTCGCCGGCCCGCATCGCCACCGCCGACGCCAGGTTCAGGTACGGCTGCGACGCGGCGGCGCGCAGATCGTCCGCGTGCGCGACGACGATGGCGCGGGCCTCGGCGACGCGCGACTGCCGCAGGTAGACCTGCCCGCGCGCCAGCTCGATCGCGAAGTCTCGCTCGGGCCCGCCCCCGCGAAGATCGGTGAGCGACTCGAGCAGCAGGTGATCGAGCCCCGCCCGAGCGATCGCGCGGTGGTGCGCGAGCATGAACCCGAGCGCGGGATCGCGGTCGCCGGCGGCGCGCAGGTGCCGGATCACCTCGACCGCGTGCATCGCGTGCGCGGCGGGATCGTCGGCCAGCCACGCCCGATGGCGATCGGCGGCCCATCGGTGGGCGTCGCGACGGTCGTCGGGCCCGGTGACGCGCAGGATGGTGGTGCGCACCAGATCGTGGGCGCGGACCACGCCGTCGGTCAGCTCGACGAGGAACCGGCGCGCCAGCCGCCCGAGGGTCGGCTCGCCGCCAAGGTCGGCGCCGACCGCAGCGACCGGTCCAGGTCCGGTCAGGGTCGCGACCCGGATCAACGCGCGCCGGGCGTCGTCGTCGAGCTGGGCCAGCGACTCCTCGAGCACGTCGGCGTCGCGGCGCCGGCTGTCGGGCAGCGCCGCGACCTCATGCTGAAGGTAGAACGGGCTGCCGCCGGCCCGCCCGACCACCGCGGCGGCGTTGAGCTCGGGTAGGCCCAAGAGCTCGGCGAGCAGCGCCACCATGCGATGGGCGTCGCCGTCCGCCAGCGGCGTCAGCCGGATCACGCACGCCGTCGGGCAGCTCGGCGGCAGCGGCAGCGCGCGACGCGAGGTCGCGATCACGCAGCTCGTGCGCAGATGCCGGGTCAGGTATCCCAGCATGCGGCCGGCCTCGTCGTCGGTCAGGTGGTGGAGATCGTCGAGTCGGACCACGGTCGGCACCGCATCGAGCGCGGCCACCACCGGCGCCAGCGCGTCCTCGAGCGACGCCGCTTCGGCGCGCCCGACCGCACCGCTGGCGAGTCGGAGCCGGGCGATGGCATGGCTGGGATGGGCCCCGGGCGGAACCGCGACGTCGAGGAACCGGGCGTTACGCCAGGCCGGCCGCGCCTCGATGCACTCGATCGCGCGGATCGCCAGCTCGGTCTTGCCGATGCCAGCGACGCCGCAGATCAGGAACACCACCTCGTCGCCGAGGTGATCGAGGATGCGGGTCAGCTCGCCGGTCCGGCCCACGAAGGCGCGGGTCGCGCGGTGGGCTCGCCCCGATCGAAGCGCGTCGCCAACTAGGTTCACGGCGGAAGTCTGGCAGCGCGGTCAGCGGCGGCGCGATGTGGGTACGACGCGGAGTCGACAGCGACGGGCTGGGCGGTGCGGCGCGGTACGCTGCGCGCAACCCTACACCGCCCACGGGTGGTTCGTGACGCGCAGATTTCGCGCGCGATGCCCGACGGTCAGTTGCGCTCGGGGATCGCGGCGACGCCGGCCGACAGGGTCTCGTCGACGGTGGCGGTGCCGCCCGTGATGGACAAGGTGGCGCCGATAGCGTCGGGCTCGAAGTGGACGACGGCGGTCTTGCCGGCGCCGAGGTCCAAGGAGACGCCGTCAGCACCGTCGAGCGTGGCCGCGCCGACCGCGCCGTCGAGCCACACGACGTGGAGGTGGCGCGTGCTGGTGCCGCTGGAGACCTCCTCGTAGCGGAAGCCGTCGTTGAAGTCGCCGCCGAGCGCGCGCGACGAGGCGGTCGCGGCGGCCGGCAGCAGGCGCTGCACGGTGAGCGTGTGGCCGTGGCCGGTGGTGGTGGCGCGCGCGCCGCTCACCGTGAACGCGGCCGGGGCCACGAGCTGCCAGATCTGCTGCACGCCACTGTCGACGGCCGTGCGGTCGTAGATCACCAGACAGCCCGGCTCCAGATAGACCAGCTCGCGCTGCCACTTCGCGATGGGGCTCGACTCGCCGAACGCGGCGCCCAGATCGCCGGCCGCGTACAGCCAGCCTGGGCCACGCCGCACCGCCGCCATCGACGACTGGCTCGGTTCGCGCTGGGCGACCGTGACGCCGCCGTCGACGAATCGCAGCAGGCTGTGGGCCTCGGGCTCCTGGGTGAGCCCGCTCGACGAGTCGATGACGCCGTCGTACGCCATCCACCCGTCCTGGTAGATCATGAACGAGCCCTGGTCCTGGTGGGCGTGCGACTCGGTGTAGGGCCCGGCGATGAACGACAGCCACGTGGCGTCGGTGTCCCAGCTCGAGCGCGCGAACAGCACGCCCGTGCCGGGCGCGTAATACGCCGTGCTCAGCTGGTCGAGCGGCGCCGGATCGATGCCAGTCGCGTAGAGAAAGTCATAGACGTACATGAACGGCGTGTCCATCTCGGGCACCGACGAGCGCTCGAGCAGCCAGGTCGCGTTCGCCGACAGCGGATCGTCCTCGAACAGGTAAGTCAGCGTCTGCAGATAGTGCCGGTGATAGTCGAACCACGATGCCGTCGAGTCGCGCGACTGGTCGCCGATCGGCGCGAACCGATCCCGCGTCGGCACCGTCGCGTGGATGAGGTGCAGCATCGACGCCCGGCTGTGACCGGTGGCGTCGGCCAGCCGCTCACCCGTCGAGCCCTGCCAGAAGTCGTACAGCTCGAAGAGGTTCTTCATCGCGACGCCGTAGCCGGTGCCCTCGCGCGAACCGCCGCCGACCAGGTCGCGGTCGAAGGTCGGCATCAGCTGCCCGCCGATCTTGTCGTCGCGGAAGATGCCAATCCACGTCTCACCTTCTGGCGTCTCGCCGCGCGTCGCCAGGCCCAACATCATCGTCGCCCGCAGGAACGAGTAGTAGTAGTTGTTCGACGGGTTGTCGACGGACCAGCCGCTCCACGCCATCGTCGTGCCGTTCCACGTGGCCTCTTCGTGATGCCAGACGTTCCACACGGCCTGATTGGCGTAGGCCACCCAGCGCGTCTTCTGCGGGCTCGACGCCACGTCGAAGCACCAGTCGTAGGTGAGCGCCAGGTCGCCGATGCGCGCGCCGACCTCGAGGTAGCTGTCGAAGGCGACCGCGGGCCGGTCACCGCCCGCGATCTTGCTCTCCTCATCGCGCACGGCGGCGTCGATCTGCGCCACCGCCGCCTCGCAGTACGTGGCGTCGCCGGTCAGCTGTCCGACCAGCGCCGCGTACCAGGCTTGGAAGCCGTAGAGGTCGCCGCCGTCGAGCTGCAGGTCGACGATGCGCTTGAAGCGGGTCCAGCTCGGCGCGTCGGACCTGATCAGCGCCTCGAGCCGCTCGCGATTACGCTGCAGGTAGATCCGCGGATGATCGTCCGCGAACATCGGGCCCTCGCCGCGGTCGCCGCCGCAGCTCGCGACCGAGATCAACGCGACCACGAGCGCGCACGAGCGAAGCGGGATGGACGGCACCACGCCAGGGTAACAGCGCACCGCGCGGCTGCGTTACCGTCTCGCCATGATCACGCTGTACACCGCGCCCACGCCCAACGGCTACAAGATCTCGATTGCGCTCGAGGAGCTGGGCCTGCCCTACCAGATCGAACCGGTCAGCTTCACCGACAACCAGCAGAAGCAGCCGCGGTTTCTCGCGCTCAACCCCAACGGCCGGATCCCCGTCATCGTCGATCACGACGCCGACGACTTCGCGGTCTTCGAGTCGGGCGCCATCTTGGTGTACCTCGCCGAGAAGACCGGCCAGCTCATGCCCACCGACGTGAAGGGCCGCTCGGTGGTGATGCAGTGGCTGATGTTCCAGATGAGCGGCGTCGGGCCCATGATGGGCCAGGCCAACGTCTTCGCGCGCTACTTTCCCGACAAGCTGCCTGCGGCGATCGCGCGCTACCGCAACGAGAGCCGCCGTCTGCTCGGCGTGCTCGACGCCCGGCTCGCGCAGGCGGAGTGGATCGCCGGCGACTACTCGATCGCCGACATCGCGACCTGGCCCTGGGTGCGTATCCACGACTGGCCCGGCGTGTCGGTCGAGGGTCTCGATCACCTACAGCGCTGGATGGCCGCGATGGCCGCGCGCCCGGCGTGTCAGCGCGGCATCGAGATCCCCAAGACGCCGCCCCGCACCGAGGCCGACACCGCCAGCACCGGCGCATTGCTGATCACCCGGTGAAGCGGGTCAGTTTGGCAACTGCGGCCGTCCCGGGGCCGGCTGCTCGACCGCCTCGACGTCGATCACGTCACCAGCGGGCCTCGGCCCGTCGTGGCCGGGCACACGCACCATCTTCAGGTCCTTCATGCGACCGCGCGCCCAGCTGTGCAGACGCCGGCTCAGCAGCCTGCGCACCGGCGGCAGCACCAGCAGCACCGCGACCGCGTCCGACACGAACCCGGGCACGATGAGCAGCACCCCGGCGAGCGCGAGCAGCGCGCCGTTCACCAGCGCCGGCGTCACCGACTCGCCCTTGCTGGTGGCACCTACCGCCTGCTGCACCGTCGAGAGGCCGCGTCCCGACAGCAGCGCGAACCCGAGCATCACCGCCAGCACCAGCAGGCCCAACGTGTACCCGGCGCCCAGCCAGCTCCCCACCACGACCAGGCTCGAGACCTCGGCGACGACAGCGACCAGAAAGAGCAGCGCGTAGCTCATCTCCGAGCCATAGCACGCGTCCGCTACTTGAGATCGCCGCGGCCCTCGGCGCCGATGAGCGTGTTGTGCAGGCTGATCATCGTGTTGTAGATGGAGATCAGGTTGCCGAACTGCTTCTCGACGACCTCCTCCTTCTTGGGCGTCGTCTTGGCGCCCGCCAGCCCCTTCTTGAGCCCGACCATCGCCTTGGACAGGCGGTCGAGCTGCTCGCCGTAGCCGGCGAAGGTCTCGTTCACGCCCGCGCCCTTGCTGGCCGCGAACGCCTTGAAGCCGGCGATGGACTCGTCGACCTTGGCGATCTCGGCGTCGACCTTCGTGGCGTCGCGGCGGGCCACCCGCAGCAGCTCGTTGGCGCGGATGGTCGTGAAGCGGAACCAGTAGCCGTAGCTGTTCTGGTCCTGCTTCGCGAGTTCGGCGGTGGACTGGGCGTCCTCGACGCGGTCGAGCTCGTTGCCCAGGCCGTCGGCGCCTTGGTTCCAGCCGTCGCGCGCCGAGATCATGCCGTCGTGGAGCGCCTTGGCCTTGGCGCCGGCGTCGGTCTTGAACTCGCCGCCCTTGATGTACTTGCAGACCGCGTCGCGCTGGTCGGCGTAGGCGAGGCCGCCGGCATACATCGCGTCGGCCAGCGGCGGCATCTTGGCGAACTCGCCGGTCGACGCCTTCTTGGCGACCTCGAGCTGCTTCTTCGAGCCATCGCGCCGGAGCTTCATCCAGCCGGTGCCCGCGCAGATCACGTTGCCCCACTTGGTCATGGTGTCGACGGTGAGGGGGGCGTCACCGGCCTGGTCCCAGTAGTTGCGCGCCATGCTCGGCACCTCCGAGATCAGGTCGTTGAAGTACTCGACGTAGTAGTTCATGACCTGCATCGAGCGGTCGCTGCCGAGGTCGCCGGTCGAGCCCTTGGCGGCCGGCGCCTTCTCGGCGGCCAGATCCTTCTTCTTGCACCCCGCGTTGAGCACCAGCGCGAGCGAGCCGACGACGACGAGACGAGACGTGAGGTTCATCGCGCGACTCTAACGCCAGCCCGATCGACGACCGTCGTCGACGACCTGGCATAGAGTGGGAATGCTCAGTCGTGCAGCGCCGCGACGCGGGCCGCGGTCAGCGGTGCCTTGCCGCGCTCGCCCGAGTCGTAGACGGTGTCGCCGTACTTCACCAGCGCGCCGGGCGCGACCAGGCGGCTGACCTCGAGACCACGGCCGCGCGCGTCGATGGCCCACACCACCAGCTCCGAGCAGTAGAAGCGGTTGGGATCGTCGAGGCCGATGAAGCCCGCGTAGTCGAACGGGGTGCCGATGGCCGAGCGGGCCTTGTCGACCGCGGCGCGGCGCTCGGTCCAGCGCATCCCGGTGGGCCGGATGATCATGACGCGGTGGGCGCCGCTCACGAAGTCGTGGAGGCTGGTCTCCTTGACGCCGCCGTCGACGGCCTCGATCACGCTGTGGGTCTGGGCGTCGTAGATCGCGGCGTGGCTCATGTCAGGGCCGGGGGTGAGCAGCGTGATCATGTCGGACAGCACCGCGTAGCCGCGCCGCAGCACCATGTCGCCGTCCTCGGCGTTGGCCGCGAGGTCGTCGGTGAATTGCACGGTGTAGGCCTCGTCCACCTGCTGGTCGGCGGGGCGCGAGACGACCATCGAGTGCGAGCAGCCCGTGGCGAACGCGGCGAGGACGAGGACAGCGGCGGTGAAGGTCGTGCGCATCATGGTCGGACCTTTGTGCGAAGGTCGGGCCAGCGAGATTCGTCAGCGATCATGAGCGGTTGGAGGATCGGTGTCAGGGGCCTGACGTCAGACCTCCGCCGCTGTCTGTCACCGGCGGATGTGCCGTCACGCGGTGTCACACGTGGCGTCGGCGTGTGATCCGCAACCTCCACCACGCCCCAAAATCGCGCCTACGATGCGGCACGGTGGTTGCGAAGCAGTCGCACTCACATGGAGGGGACGATGGCAAAGTCGCGATGGGTCACGGCATGGGTGCTGGGCGCGGCGCTGGCGATCATGGCTTGCCGGCGGCCACCGCTGTACCTCGCCGGGCGTGGGCAGGCGCGCCAGGTGCCGCCGGCGAGGGGCTCGACGTGGACCTCGATGGTGCCCCACGGGGTGGGCTCGTCGACGTGGTTGGTGCGGTCCAGCGGGATCGCGACGTCGCGGGTGACCGCGCCGACCGGGAAGCCGGCGTCGTCGAACAGGCAGGTGCCGACCGCGACCCGGGTGCCGCCCGGCTCGCGGCCCAAGAGGCTCCCCTCATGATCACGATCGTCGATGAAGGCCTCCTCGGCGATCCAGCCCAGGACGCCGACCTCGCCGGTGTCGAGGGCGACGCGGCGGTGCTGGTCGCGCACCTCGAGCACGGCCACGCCGAGGTAGGGAGTCGGCGAGATCGTGGCGATCCGGGCGCCGTGGGGCCGGTCGACGATCGCGGCCTCGACGCGCACCTCGCCGCCGATGCCACCGTCACGCAGCGCGAGCGCCCACGGCGGAAAGCTCGCCGCCTCGCGATCGCGGACGAACGAGCGCGCGAGCGCGGCGGTGGGCACGAAGCCGTCGAAGGCGAGCGCGTAGTCGTCTTCTCTGGCGGTGTGCGCGGGCGGGTAGGCGATCGCCGTCCACGCGCCGCGCGGCTGGCCCACCGCGACCGGCCCGCCCGGGGTCAGCCACACGCCGGCCTCGGTGACCGCGGGCGGCGCCGCGGCGCGGGCCAGGGCGACGGCGTCGCGCACCACCGGGAAGGCGTGTCGCTGTCGATCCACAGCCGCAGCTCGACGTCGAGGTGCTCCACGAGCACGCGGATCGAAGCTGGCGCTACGTCGAGGACCGCCACGGACACGACCGACGTCGTCGACAGCCGATGAGCAGCGCGAGCGCGCACCTCCGCGCCACCGACGAGCCCCGCGCCCGCGCCGGCGTCACGGCAACGCGCCGCGCGCGGCGATCAGCGACTCGCGCACCAGCTCGCCGCACGCGGTCGCGGCGCGCTCGCACACCGCCTGCAGCTGGAGCGAGCCGTCGTTCCAGTGCGCGATCGTCACCGCGCGACCGTCGGCGCGCTGGCCCGCGATCGCGATCGCGACCACGCCGGGAGCCAGCTCGATCGTCGTGATCGACAGCCGCGCCGCGTTGACCGGCGGATCGTTGTCGGCACCCGGCGCCCACAGGCTGGCCAGCTCGGCGCGCCGGGCGCGCCAGGCCTCGAGGTCGATCGGCACGCAGCCCAGGCACGCGCTGGCGGTGAGGTTGGCCTGCCGACCGTCGGCGGTCACGATCGCGAGCGCGACGTCGCGCTCGCCGCGCGCCAGCACCCGCACCTGCTCGCCGGGCACCGCCATGGCCGCGATCGCGTCGAGGAGCGCCGGGGTCACCGGCCGCGGCTGGGGCCTGGCCGCCGGCTCCACTACGGGCGCCGCGCGATCGCCCGCGACCGGCTTCGAACGCCCGTCACCGCGACACGCCGTGATCGACAGCCAGAGCAGTCCCGCGCCGGCGAACGCCTTGAACACCGCCCCAGCATGCCACCACCCGGCAGCGAATAAAAAAGCACGATCGTGCGCCACAGCTGGGCGGGAGGGCGGTAGATTGCGCGACGCATGACCAAACCGATCCGCAAGGTCGCCGTCCTCGGCTCTGGCGTCATGGGGGGCGGCATTGCTGCGCACCTCGCCAACGCTGGGTTGCCGGTACTCCTCCTCGACATCGTCCCGCCCAAGCTGACCGACACCTCGCGCAGCGCGCGCGACGCGATCGCCGTCGGTGCGCTCGAGAAGCTCAAGAAGGCCCGGCCCGCCGCGTTCACGCACGTCCGCAACGCCGCGCTCATCACGACCGGCAACTTCGAGGACGATCTCGACAAGGTCGCCGGCTGCGACCTCATCGTCGAGGCGATCATCGAGCGGCTCGACATCAAGCAGGCGCTGTTCACCAAGCTCGACGCGCTGCTCACCGGTGACACCATCATCGCGTCGAACACCTCGGGCCTGCGCATCGTCGACATGCTCGACGGCCGCTCGCAGCGGTTCCGCCAGCACTTCTTGGTCACGCACTTCTTCAACCCGCCGCGCTACATGAAGCTCCTCGAGCTGGTGGCCGGTCCCGACACCTCGGCCGAGGTCAAGGCCCGCATCACCCACTGGGGCGCCGACCAGCTCGGCAAGGGCATCGTGTGGGCCAAGGACACGCCCAACTTCGTCGCCAACCGCATCGGCACCCACGCGATGATGGCGTCGATCCACCTGATGCTCGAGAAGGGCCTGGCGCCCGAGGACCTCGACGCCATCACCGGCATCCCGATGGGACACCCCAAGAGCGCGAGCTTCCGCACCGGCGACCTGGTCGGCCTCGACACGCTGACCCACGTCGTCGACAACTGCTACAAGACCCTCACCGCCGACGAGGACCGCGAGGTCTTCACCCTGCCGGCCTACATCCGCACGATGGTCGAGCGCGGCCAGCTCGGCGACAAGACCAAGGGCGGCTTCTACAAGCGCGCTGGCAAGGACGTGCTCACGCTCGATCCGTCGACCGGCGAGTACCGGGCCAAGGGCGGCGACGAGGCGGTGCAGAAGGCCGCGAAGAGCCTGGCCAAGATCGAGGACGTGCGCGAGCGCGTGAAGAAGCTGGTCGCCACGCCCGGCGTGGTCGGCGAGCTGGCCTGGGGCGCGCTGTCGAAGAGCTTCGCGTACTCGGCCCGCCGCCTCGGCGAGATCGCCGACGACGTGGTCGCGATCGATGACGGCATGAAGTGGGGCTACAACTGGGAGCTCGGCCCGTTCGAGACCTGGGACGCCCTCGGCTTCGTCGAGACCACCGCGCGCATGAAGGCCGAGGGCATCGCGCTGCCGGCTTGGGTCGACGCCATGGTCGCGGCCGGCGCCACCGGCTTCTACGCCGGCGCGCGCGGCGACAAGATCTGGTCGTTCACCGCCGGCGAGTACGTGACGCGCAAGCTCGACCCCCGCGAGATCACGCTCGACGTGATGCGGCGCGGCGGCGCACCCGTCCTCAAGAACTCGGGCGCCGAGGCGTGGGATCTCGGCGACGGCATCCTCGGCCTGACCTTCAAGACCAAGGCGAACAGCATCGACGATCAGGTGATCGCGATGCTGCACGAGGCGGTCGACAAGGCCGAGACCGACTTCCGCGGCCTGCTCATCTACAACACGGGCGAGTTCTTCTGCGTCGGTGCCAATCTGTTCGCGGTGCTGATGGGCGCCCAGGGCAAGCAGTGGGACACGCTGCGCAAGATGATCCACGGCTACCAGTACGCGACGCAGCGCATGAAGTACGCGACGGTGCCGGTGGTCGCGGCGCCCTACAACATGACGCTCGGTGGCGGCCTCGAGCTCTGCTACGGCTGCGACGGCGTGCAGGCCGCGGTCGAGACCTACGCCGGGCTGGTCGAGGTCGGCGTGGGCCTGATCCCGGGCGGCGCCGGCACGCTCAACATGTTGTGGCGCGCGCTCGAGGGCGTGCCCGAGGGTGTCGACGTCGACGTCTACGCGTTCGTGACGCAGGTGTTCAAGAACATCGCGCTCGCCAAGGTCGCGACCTCGGCCGAGGAGGCCAAGGCCGCGGGCTTCTTCCGCGCCACCGACGGCGTGTCGTTCGACCGCGCCCGCCAGCTCCACGAGGCCAAGCAGCGCGCCATCGGGCTCGCCGAGAGTGGCTATCATCCGCCGGTGCCGCGCGCGTACAAGCTACCGGGCGAGAGTGGCATTGCGACGCTCCTGATGATGGTCAATACGCTCATGGCCGGTAAGTACGCCAGTGAGCACGACGGCAAGATCGCCATGAAGCTCGCCGAGGTGCTGTGCGGCGGCGCCAGCGGTGGCGCGGGCCCGGTCACCGAGGACCGCATGCTCGAGCTGGAGCGCGAGGCCTTCCTGTCCTTGTGCGGTGAGCCCAAGAGCCAGGAGCGCATGCAATTCATGCTCATGAACAACAAGCCCCTGAGGAACTGAGCTCCAAGAGGGATGTCGCCATCCCCTCCCCCAGCGGGGTCATGCCCCCGCCGGGTCCCCCTCCCAAGACGAAGACTTTATCGAGACTGCCTACGAGTCTCGTGGATCGAGGAAACCTCATGAACGACATCATCATTGCAGAAGCGGTTCGCTCCGCCGTGGGTCGTGGCCACAAGGGCTCGCTGTCGAACAAGCGTCCCGACGAGCTGGCGGCCGACGTGCTGCGCGGACTGCTGGCCCGGGTCCCGCAAGCCCGCGGCCACATCGACGACGTGGTGCTGGGCTGCGCGATGCCCGAGGGCGAGCAGGGCCTCAACGTAGCGCGCCTGGTCGCGCTCGCGGCCGACCTCGGCATCGAGGTCCCGGGCCAGACCATCAACCGGTTCTGCGCCAGCGGCCTGCAGGCGATCGCGATCGCGGCCGGCTCGATCGCGGTCGGCTCGTGCGACGCGGTCATCGCCGGCGGCGTCGAGTCGATGAGCTACGTGCCGATGACGGGCTTTCACCTGTCGGCGTCGCCCGAGCTGATGGCGCACCTGCCGTCGGCCAACACGCCGATGGGCATCACCGCCGAGAACGTCGCCAACCAGTTCGGCATCACGCGCCTCGACCAGGACAAGTTCGCCTTCGCGAGCCAGCAGAAGGCCAAGCTCGCGCTCGATCGCGGCGCGTTCAAGGACGAGATCGTGCCGGTGCGCGCGGTCAGCTTCGACCCCACCGGCGCGCGCGTCCTGCGCGACTTCACCGTCGACGAGCTGCCCCGTCCCGAGACCACGCTCGAGGGCCTGGCCAAGCTGCCGGCGGTGTTCGCCCAGGGCGGCTCGGTGACCGCGGGAAACGCGTCGCCGCTCTCCGACGGCGCGGCCGCGGCGCTGCTGTTGTCGCGCAAGAAGGCCGAGGAGCTGGGTATCACGCCGCTCGGCATCTTCCGCGCCTTCGTCACGGTCGGCGTCGACCCGGCGATCATGGGCATCGGCCCGCTGCCCGCGGTGCGCAAGCTCCTGGCCAAGACCGGCCTGTCGATCGGCGACATCGACCTGTTCGAGATGAACGAGGCGTTCGCGTCGCAGGCCGTGTACTGCCAGCGCGAGCTGGGCATCCCCGACGAGAAGCTGAACGTCAACGGCGGCGCGATCGCGCTGGGCCACCCGCTGGGCTGCACCGGCGCCAAGCTCACCGCCTCGGCGCTCTACGAGCTGCGCCGGCGCGGCGGCAAGTACGCGATCGTGACGATGTGCATCGGCGGCGGCCAGGGCGCGGCCGGGCTGTTCGAGCGGGCGTGACGCACGGCGGGTGAGTGGGCTGGCCGCCACGACGAGCCGCCGCGCGCGCCGAGGCAGCCCGTGGAGTGGCCGCGAGCGCTCACAGCTCGCCGCAGGGATCGCGCTCCTCGACGTGGGGGCGCTTGGCGGTGACCGCCTTGCCGGTCGGGTCGATCTCCCACTCGGAGGCGCCGTCATGGACCGAGGCGCGACCGTGGCAGAAGCCGGTGGCGCCCGCGAACTGCGGGGCGATCACGATCGCGCCGGTGCGGTCGATGAATCCGACCTGGTCGCCGTCGAGGATGCGGGCCACGCCTTCCTGGAAGTAGTCGGGGCCGTTGTCGAAGGGATACGCGACCGCGAGCTCCTGGCCGCTCGCGTCGATGAAGACGAAGCGGACCTGGCCGCCCTCGTCGGTCGGACGCTCGACCGCCGCCGCGATGCCGCCGCTGTTGAACTCGTAGGCGTAGCCGAACCGCGGCTCGATGACGACCGCGCCGTGGCCGTCCTTGTAGCCGTACCGCTCGCCGGTCGCGGTCGCGAAGCTGAAACGATCTTGGTTGCCGGGCTGGCTGTCCTCGATCTGCGCGCCGCACGCCTCGCCCTCGGGCGTGGCGACGACGGGGGCGGGCTTGCTCGACGAGGCGCAGGCGCTCGCCAGCACGAGGACGACGGACGCGGCGCGCAAGCTCATGGGCCGACCCTACTACGCGGCGCCACACCCCGCGGGGCACCGGACCTGGCGCGCGAGGCGGAGGCGGAGCCAGCGCCGGGCCAGCTCGTCGATCGCCGCGGCGTCGCCGGACCGGACGCCGTGCAGGAGCTGGGTGAGGTGCGCGAGCTCGGCGAGCTCGGCGCGGTGCTGCGCGAGCGGCGCACGGTGCGCGCGCTGCAGGCCGGACCGGCGTCGGTCGACGCGGTGCGATGGGGTCCGACATCGGCCGAGCTTGGCACGCCGAGGGCGACTGGCGGCGCGCAGCGACTCGCGGTACCAAGCCGCCATGAAGCACGTCACCAAGAGTGTCCTGGCCGCGGTGCTCGCGACCGCCGCGGGATGCCCCTCGGGGAAATCCAAGCCCACGGTCGTCACGCCGCCCGTCGAGACCAAGCCGGTCGAGACCGCCGCGAAGTACGACCGCGTCGATCGGGTCGACTTCAACCGGCGCGCCGCCGAGCACGCGCTGCCGGTGTTCTGGCGCGCCGACCCCGACCACGACGGCGCGGTCGATCCCGACGAGCTGGTCGGGTTGTGGGGCTGGGACGGCCCGGGCATCGACACCTTCGTGCAGGGCGGCGCGTTCACGCCGGCCTTCGCCACGATGTACGAGACGCTGTCCAAGGACGCTGACGTCGCCAGCGCCCCGGCCGCCGATCAGGCGCGCCGCGCCGCGATCCTCGCCGAGCTGGCCCAGGGCGTGCCGACGCTGGTCGAGACCGACCTGGCGCAGCTCACCGACGAGGACCGCGCGATCATCGACCACATCGCGCGCGCCGCGGTGCTGATCGAGAAGGTCCACGCCCGCCAGAATGGCGTCTACGGGCTCGGCGACAAGATCCCGGCCGACGACGCCGCCAGCAAGATGGTGTTCTGGCGCAACCAGGGCCCGATGTGCCAGGCGCCCAAGACCGAGAACGACCCCAACTGCACCGCGATCGCCGGCCTCACCAAGCCACCGTCGGGCCTGTACCCCGCCGCGTTGCAGCAGCAGCCCAAGTGGTGCGAGTCGCTCGCCAAGGAGAAGAACGCCGCCGCGCTCACCGGCCACTTCTCGGTCGTCGTCGCCAACGACAAGGGCAAGGGCTACCAGGCCGTGCCGTACAGCGAGTACTACCAGGAAGATCTCGAGGCGATCGCCAAGGAGCTCGACGGCGCGGCCGGCGCGATCCTCGACGACAGCGAGGCGCCCTTCGTCGCGTACCTGCAGGCCGCGGCCGCCGCGTTCCGCGACAACGACTGGGAGAAGGCCGACGCCGCCTGGCTCGCGATGGGTGCCAAGGGCTCGAAGTGGTACCTGCGCATCGGCCCCGACGAGGTCTATTACGAGCCGTGCGCGCTCAAGGCCGGCTTCCACGTCAGCTTCGCCCGGATCAACCCGGCGTCGGTGATGTGGCGCGATCGCCTCGATCCGGTGAAGAACGAGCTGGAGGCCGCGGTCGCCGGGCTCATCGGCAAGCCGTACAAGGCGCGCAAGGTCGCCTTCCGGCTGCCCGACTTCATCGACATCGTCATCAACGCCGGTGACGCCCGCGACTCGCGCGGCGCCACCATCGGCCAGTCGCTGCCCAACTGGGGCAAGGTCAAAGACGCCGGCGGTCGCACCGTCGTGATGACCAACCTCTACACCGACGCCGACAGCGCGGCGACCTTGCTGGCGACGACGTCGTCGCTGTTTTGCAAGCCGACGCAAGCGGTGATGCCGACCCGGTCGGACGCCGGCCTGATGACGACCGTGCTGCACGAGGCCGCGCACAACCTCGGCCCGCAGGGCGAGTACAAGGTCGGCGGCAAGACCGACGATCAGCTGTTCGGCGGCCCGCTGTCGTCGATGCTCGAGGAGCTCAAGGCGCAGTCGCTGGCGATGTACTACGCCAACTGGCTGGTCACGAAGGGCGTGATCACGGCCGAAGAGGCCAACGGCTCGCACATCCGCGACGTGGCGTGGGCCTTCGGCCACATCGCCCAGGGCATGTACACCGGCGAGGGCTCGCCCAAGGCGTACTCGCAGCTGGCGTCGGTGCAGATGGGCTCGCTGTTCGCCGACAAGGTGCTGACCTGGAAGGCTGACGAGCTGGCCGCCAATGGCAGTGACAAGGGCTGCTTCGACGTCGATCTGGCGGCGTGGCCGGCGGCGGTGGACAAGCTCACCGCGCGCGTCGCCAAGGTGAAGGGCAAGGGCGACAAGAAGGACGCGCTCGCGCTCAAGGCCACGTTCGTCGACGCCAAGGACGAGTGGGCCGGCCTGCGCGCGACCATCGCCGAGCGCTGGCTGCGCGCGCCCAAGGCCAGCTTCGTCTACGCTTTCAAGAAGTGACGGCGTAACCGGGGCGAGAGCAGCTGGGTGGGCCGCCAGCGCACGAACGCGTTGATCGTGAAGATCAGGTTCACGGCGCTCATCACGTAGAACCGGTAGTCGGGCCAACGCACCGCGACCGCGAACCCGATCGCGTTGCCGACGGCGGCGGGGGCGAGGCCGGAATCGATGCCAATCGCGATCGCGGCGGTGATGACGGCCCACAGGAACAGCATCATCAGCTCGGCCACGACCAGGGGCATGCCGAGGTGCCAGAGCGCGCCGACGAGGCCGGTCTGTGCGACGAAGAGATAGACGGTCATCAACAGCGCGCGCTGGTTGACCCGCGTCGCCAGCATCGACTCGCGGCCCCAGGCCCCGAGCACACCCACTAGCCCCAGCAAGATCAAGCTCGACACGAAGAGCATGCGGTAGCTGTGGCCGCCCGGCGTCGACGCCCCGAGCACCCCGGGAACCAGCGGCGCGACCGTGAAGACCGCGCCGAGCACGACCGCGAGGAACATGCGGGTGCGGGTCCCGATCCGGGGATCGTGGAGGAGCCGCACCTGCTCGCGCTCGGCCTCGCGCCGGTCGCGCTCGGTGGCGGCGGCGCGGGCGCGGGCCAACAGCTCAGCCGGCGGAGGGTCGAGCTCGTGGAGCAGGCCGAGGGCGGCCCGGGGATCGTCGGCGCGCAGCTCGTGCTCGGCGACCGCGACGGTGGCGCGCTCGAGGCCAGCCCGAGCGTCGTCGTTGTCGCGCCACGCGACCAGCGCCTCGTGGAAGCCGAAGCGGCACGCGCCGAACAGCCGGTGGACGCGCTCGCTGCGCTCCGCGGCCGGCGCCAGGTCATCGGCGAGCACGCCGAGCAGCTCGTCGAGTCGGACCTGGGCCCGCTCGGCGAGTCGCGCCGAGCCGCGGTGCCCGAGGTAGTGCTGGAGCGCGCGGCGCAGCTCGTCGATGGACTGGTAGCGATCGGCGGGATCGAGGGCCATCGCGCGCTGGCAGATGCGGCCCAGCTCGGCGGGCACGCCGCTGGGCAAGGTCGGGCTCGAGGTCGCGACCTTGTCGATGATCTCGGCGGCGGACGCGCCCAGGTGCGGCGGATCGCCGGTGATGAGCTCGTACAGCACCGCGCCGGCCAGGTACACGTCGGTGCGCTCGGACAGCGGGACGCCGCGCTCGGCGCCGAGCATCTCGGGCGCCATGTAACAGGGCGTGCCGGCCAGCTCGACCGCGTGGGTGGCGAGCGGCAAGCGGCCGCTGCCGTCGTCGCGCAGGCTGACGGCGAGGCCCCAGTCGAGGAGGTAGACCTCGCCGAACTCGCCGATCATGACGTTGGACGGCTTGAGATCGCGATGCACGATGCCGCGGCTGTGGGCGAAGCGGACCGCGTTGAGGACGTGCAGCAGGATCTCGAGGTTCCAGGCCAGCAGATCGGTCGCGCCGAAGCGGGCCTCGACCGCGGCGGCGTCGGTGACCAGCTCGCTCCAATCGACGCCCTCGATCCGCTTGAGCACGATGAGCGGGTGGCCGGCCTCGTCGAGGCCGAGGTAGTGGACCGGCACGACGTTGGGATGCTCGAGGGAGCCCGTGACCCAGGCCTCGCGCAACAGATCGAGGGCGGCCCCGGGCTCGCGGCGGCGCGACGGCTTGAGCGTCTTGATGGCGACCATGCGCCCGAGCGCGACCTGCTCGGCCATGCGGACGATGCCCATGCCGCCCTCGCCGATGGTGGCGCCGTGGCGGAGCTGCGCGCTGGCGGTGGGCGACATCGCGCTGAGCTGCTCGAGGAGCTCGAGGGCGCGCTGTCCCTCGCCGCTCGGGCGCGCGATCGTCGGGATGATCGTCGAGCGCGACACCCCGGTCGAAGCGCCGGCGTGACTCACGGCGATGGTCTCGAGCCAGGCCGCGATCTCGCTGGCCAGGCTCGACGCACGCAGCGGCCCCGACGCTTCACTCACCGCGCGAGCATACCCGCGGTGCGCCGGGTTTACCTGCAACCCGCGACCCGGGAGCCAGTTCTTCGCGGTCGGCTCGTCGGGAGAGCCCCGCGCGCGCGACCGCAATCGTCGGCGCGGTGGGGTTGCGGCGCCGCGCCCGTCCCGACGACAATCGCCACCAGGAGGCTCGCGATGCGCCCACTCTTGCTCTGCGGTGCGGTGGTGGTTCTGGCGACCGGGTGTCCTCCGCCGAAAGGCGGGACCTCCGGTGGCGGGGGTCGCGGCGGGACGTCGATCAATCCCGGCGCGTGCGGTGATCTGTCGACCGACCCGGTCACCCGCAAGCTGCACAGCTTCCTGGCGGCCTCGGCCGAGCTGGACCGCTCCACCGCTGAGCTCGAGGGCTCGGTTCACGAGGCCTGCGTGCGCATGGCGACCGAGCTCGGCGTGGCCACCGACGGCGACACCCGCACCGTGTGCAAGCGCGCCGGCGACGAGCTGCAGGCCAACCTGCAAGTCTCGGTGAGCCAGGAGCAGCGGCTGGTGACGCGCTACGTGCCGCCGATCTGCTCGTCGCAGATCGACTTCACCGCCGGCATCGTCGCCGAGTGCGAGGCCGCGGTCGCGGCCGAGGTTTCGGTGCGCTGCGAAGGATCGTGCAGCGGCACCTGCAGCGGCGCCTGCGAGGGCGCCTGCGCGACTACCGGCGACGACGGCGCGTGCAACGGCGCCTGCGACGGCCGGTGCAACGGCAGCTGTTCGGGCACGTGCAACGGCTACGCGACCGTCGACGCCTCGGCCGAGTGCCGGGCCTCGGCGCAGATCCAGGCCTCGGTCCACACCGCGTGCAGCGAGCCGCGCGTCGAGGTCGTGACCCAGAACGTCACGATCGTCGACGACCGCAAGTTCCAATACGCGCTGGCGGCGATCAACGCCGGCATGCCGACGCTGTTGCGGGCCGGCGCCAAGGCGCAGCTGGTGGGCCAGGCGCTCGGGGACTGGGTCAAGACCGGCGGCAGCCTGCTCCGCTCGTCGGGACAGCTGGTGAGCGCGCTCGGTGAGCGCGGCGTGTGCGTCGCTGGACAGCTGGCGGCGACCGTGGCGGCAGCGGCGCAGATCGAGGCCCGCATCTCGGTGTCGATCGAGGTCACCGCCTCGGTGAGCGCGTCCGCGGGCGCCCAGCCGCAGTAGCGCTACGCCCGCGCGACTTGACCACGCGCGCGCAGCTGGTCGAGCTGACGCAGCATGGCTTGGTCTTCGAGGTACTCCTTCAGCCCGGGCCGAGCCTCGGTGTACGCGGCCCACGCCGCCTTCATGAAGTCGTCCAGGGTGAGGCGGTCATCGAGGCTGGCGCGAGCAGCGCCCGCGAGCTGATCGCGGGTCGTCATGCCGGCATCCACGAGATCCGCGACGGGCGAGGATGTTTGGGACATTGGACCCAATAGAAGCATCATGCGTGCCGCTGTCAATCCTCCCCATCCGAGGAGGACCGCCGGGGCCGGCTCCGCATCGTCGGCGGGTCCACGCGACGCTGTTACGTCCGCGACAGGTTGGTCGTGGTGCCGACGGTCGCGAAGCCCACGCGCGCGTACACCCGCTGCGCGGTCGACTCGCTGTCGACGACGATGATCAGGCGAGTGGCCCCGTCGGCCAGCGCCGCTCGCCCGGCGTGGGCCACCAGCGCTGACGCCACACCCCGCCGGCGCGCGTCGGGATGCGTGATCACGTCCTGGAAGCGCGCGCCCAGCTCGGTCGCGACGATGCCGAGGGTCGCGACCAGCGCCCCGTCGAGCCGCGCCCCGTACCACCGCGCCGCGCCCCGCTCCACCAGCGCGCGCTGACCGGCGAGTCGCGCACGGACGAACCCGACGTGGCCCGCGTCGGCGTGACCCTCGACGGCGTCGCTGGCCAAGGTGATCTCTCGGGCGGCGTCCCAGTCGTCGAGGGCTCCCAGCACCAGCGCGTCGCGCGGCGGCGGGCCGATCATCGCGTTCGCCACCATCACGTCAGAGGTGGTGGCGACGAAGCCGGCGGCCAGCCACGGCGCGAGCGCGGCGTCGGTGACCTCGCCGTCGACCAGCACCATCCGGTGAGGCGCGCCGGGCAACTCGACGACGAAGCTGGGCTCCCAGGCCTCGGGCTCCGCCAGAATTGCTGCCGGAATCACCAGCGCGTTGCCGCTGTAGAAGGTGGGGTTGCTCGGGGTGACCACGACACGATGGTCGCCGCTCAGCCGGACCTCGCCCGTGAGCGCCGCGATCACCAGGTCGGTGGCGAGGCCGAGCTCGGTGGTCACGCGGCGGCGCGTGACTCGTCGGCGGGCCCGGCGTCGGCGTCGCCGTGGATGCGCGCGCGCCCGGGCGCCGCGGTCTGATCGCGCACGTGGCGCGGCACGCCCTGCACGTCCCACACGAGGCGCAGCAGCTCGAGCGTCTTGAGCCCGTAGTACGTCAGATCGATCTCCCACCAGTAGAAGCCCTGGCGCGCCGAGCGCTGGTAGTGATGGTGGTTGTTGTGCCAGCCCTCGCCCAGCGCGAGGACGCCGAGCAGCGGGTTGTTGCGGCTGGTGTCCGAGGTCTGGTAGCGGCGCGAACCCCAGACGTGGGCGAGCGAGTTGATCGTGAAGGTCATGTGCCAGAGCACGACCGTCGACGCGAAGTAACCCCACAGCAGCGCGTGGCCGCCGCCGATGGCGTAGAGCGCCGCCGCGTACGCGACGGTGAACCACAGCTCGTAGCGGTTGATGAACCGCAGCTCGGGATACTGCGCGAGGTCCTTCACCTTGGTGAGATCGGCGTGCTGGTGACGACGCACCAGGATCCAGAACATGTGCGACCACCAGAAGCCGCGCTGCTTGGGCGAGTGCAGATCTTCGGGTTGGTCGGAGTACTTGTGATGGTTGCGATGGTGCGCGGCCCACCACAGCGGGCCCTTCTGCGTCGAGATCACGCCGAGCAGCGCGAAGCCGAGCTGGCCGGCGCGGCTGGTCTTGAACGTGCGATGCGAGAAGTAGCGGTGGTAGCCAGCCGTGATGCCGAACATGCGGACCGCGTACGACGCGACGCAGATCGCCAGGCCGCTCCACGACCAGCCGAACCAGACGATGCCGCCGACGGCGACCGCGTGGACGCTCCAGTAAGGGACGGTATCGATCCAGCGAACCCGATCGGCCTCGACGGCAGGCGACGACGACATGGCGCCACCGTATGCCGACCGGTCGACGCCGACGGCCACAGCCCGACCACTTCGCGACCCGGCGCGTGACACGATCCCGACACAGCGGCCTGGCCGCCGGACCAATTCCATCTATCGGCGCGAGCCGGTGAGCCAGCGTGTAGACTGGCGGTCCGTCTCATGCCGGCGCCGTTTCGCTTCGAGCATACGTTTCGCGCGTCGTCGCCGGCCGCGATCTTCGCGGTGTACTTCGACGACGCCCATCGCGACGAGCAAGACCGCCGCGTCGACGTGGCGCGTCGCGAGATCCTCGAGGACGTCGACGGGCCGCGCGAGCGTCGGCGCACCAGCCGGGTGTTCCCGCGCCGCCAGCTGCCGGCCATCGTGCGCGCGATCGTGAAGGGTGACCTGTCCTTCGACGAGACCATCGTCTGGACCAAGGCTGACGACACCATCGACTTCGACATCCAGCCCCGGCTCCTCGACGGTCGCGCCCACATCGTCGGGTGCTACACGCTGCGCTCGACGGGTCTGGGCGCGGTCCACCGGCTCTACGAGGGCAGCGTGACCGTCGGCACCCGGCTCATCGGCGGCCGCATCGAGAAGGCGATCGTCGACGACCTGACCCGCTCGATCGCGATCTCGGTGACCTGTACCCAGGAGTTCATCGACCGCGCGAAGGCCGCGTCGTGATCGCAGGACCGGCGCGTTACAATGGCCCGGTGAGCTGGCCGCGCGCGTCGAGCCGGGAGCCGCGGTGACCGCCCCGGTGACCGCTCCTCGCGATCGCGTGCTCGGGGATTTCCAGCTCCTGGCCAAGCTCGCCACTGGTGGCATGGCCGAGATCTTCTTGGCCCGCCGACTGGGCGCCGGCCCTGACCAGCCGGTGCAGGTCGTGAAGCGGATCTTGCCGCACCTCGCCGACGACGAGCACTTCGTGGCGATGTTCCGCGACGAGGCCGCGCTGGCCTCGCAGCTGGTGCATCCCAACATCTGCCGGGTCCATCACCTGGGCATAGCCGACGGCGGCGCGTTCATCGTCATGGAGTACCTGCACGGCGTGGCGCTGTCGCGACTGCTGTCGCGGCTGTCCAAGCGCCGGCAGTTCCTCGACGTGCGGGTGGTCGCGGGCCTGGCGGTCCAGGCCTGCGACGGGCTCCACGCCGCCCACGAGGCGCGGGGCCGCGATGGACACCCGCTCGGGGTCGTACACCGCGACGTCTCGCCGCCCAACATCCTCGTCACCGGCGACGGGGTGGTGAAGCTCCTCGACTTCGGCATCGCCAAGGCGCGCGGCGCCAGCTCGAAGACCCGCACCGGCACGGTGAAGGGCAAGAACGCGTACATGTCGCCCGAGCAGATCCTCGGCAAGCCCCTCGACCGGCGCAGCGACGTGTTCGCGCTGGCGGCGGTGGTCTACGAGCTGTTGTCGGTGCGGCGGCTGTTCCACCGCGACAGCGACTTTCTGACCTTCAAGGCGATCACCGAGGAGCCCATCCCCGACATTCGCGACCGCCGGTCGGACCTACCGGCGGCGCTGGTCGGTGTGCTCACGCGCGCGCTGGCCCGCGACCCCAACGCGCGTTTCGCGACCGCGGCCGCGATGGCCGCCGCGATCACCAGCTCGGTCGCCAGCCTCGGCGGCCCCGCGACCGCCGACGAGCTACGCGCCGCGCTCGGCCAGGACTTCGCCGAAGAGCTCCTCAGCAAGGAAGCGCTGCTGGTCCAGGCCGAGCAAGTCGCCGCGGGCGCCCCGCCGCTCGCGATCCCCAGCAGCGGCGCGGTCGCGACGCCGCCCGAGGGCTCGCCGCACCGTCGGCTCGAGGCTGACTTCGACCGCACGCCCGTGGCGCGCGGCGCGCGCACGCCGCCGCCCATCCCCGGCGCGTCCGCCTCGGTCGTCGTCGCGCCGGAAGCCCAAGGCGCGGGCCTGGTCCCGGCGCGGGTCGGCGCGGCGCGGATCGGCGGAGCGGGGATCGGCGGAGCGGGGATCGGCGGAGCGGGGATCAGCGGAACGGGCAGCAGCGGAACGGGCAGCAGCGGCGGCGGGGCTTTGCCCGGTATGGCGGCGGCAGCGAGCGGCGCATCGACGAGCGGCTTGCACCTACCGCACTCCAACGCCTTCGCGCCGGGCCTGCCAGCGCCGCCCAGCGTCGGCTCGCCTGCCGCGCCCCCGGGCTTGGGCCCGCCTGCCGCGCCCGCCGCGCCCTCGGGCTTGGGCCCGCCTGCCGCGCCCGCCGCGCCCTCGGGCTTCGGCGCACCGTCGAGCTTTGCGGCGCCGACCGGCATCACGATGGTGGAGCTCGCCGATCCCGGCACCGACCTGCTGCGCGACTGGCGACGCCGTCGGCTGTGGACGTTCGCCGGGTTCGGGGTCATCCTCGCCTTGGCGCTCGCCGCGTTCGTGATCATGAGCGACCGGAGCTCGCCCGCGCCTGGCTCCGGCGAGGACGGGCTGGTGGCGCCATCGGCTGACGCCGGCACCGGCCAGCCCGTCGACGCCGCGCCGATCGACGCCCCCGTCGACGCCGACCCGACGCGCGCCGACATCGTCGCGCTCGCCCGCTATGGCTTCTTCTCGGTCGGCTCGGACCGCGCCGCCGAGATCTCGATCGATCACAAGATCGTCGGCACGGCGCCGCTGATCCGTTACCCCCTCACCCCCGGACCCCACGACATCAAGGCGGTGTCGCGCGGCAAGGCCAAGCGCTGGCAGATCATGATCGAGGCGACCAAGGACGTCGACCTGGGCGTCATCGAGTGGGGCCCGTCCCGGTGATCGCCGACCGCACCCCCGACCGCACCGTCGTCATCCCCCGCGCCGTCTTGCAAGCGCCGACCCGCTCGCCTGCCGGCTCGCCCGCGCCGCGATGATCGTCGACGTCGCGCTGGCGCTTGCGATCGGGGTGGGCCTCGGCGTCATCACCGGCCTGCCACTGGGCGTGGTGAACGTCGCGGTGGTCGCGACGGCCGCTCGTCACGGCGCCCGCGCTGGGCGCGCCGTCGGCCTGGGCGGCGCCCTCGCCGACGCGGTCCACGCCACGGTCGCCTTCGCCGGCCTCGCGCCGATCATCGCCGCGCGCCCGCGCCTCGCCGACGCGCTCACGCTGACCAGCGGCATCCTGCTGGTGGCCTTCGCGCTGCACCTGGCCCGTCCGCGTCGCGCACCCGACGCGGCGCCCGCCGACGAAACCGCCCCGCCCCCTCGTGGCACGCTTCGCCGCATCGCCGCCGGCGCCGCGCTGACCCTCCCCAACCCAGCCGCCCTCGCCGCCTGGCTCGCCGTCGCCGGCGCGCTCGGCCCGCCTCGCACCAGCGCCGCCGCGATCGCGATCACGCTGGGCGTCGGCCTGGGCTCGGCCGCGTACTTTAGCGGCCTGGCCCACGTCGCCGCGCGCTCGGCCCGTCACCTGACGCGACCGCGCTGGCTCGATCGCGGTGCCGCCCTCGCCATCTTCACGGTCGGCGCGATCGCGCTGGTGCGCGCGGGCTGGCGCTTCGCAGCGTGACGCCCGTGCCCAGGCTCACGACAGCGGCGCGGGCCGGATGCTCGCGATGTGCATCCCGCTCGGCGTCGTGGTCGTGATGTGCACGCGCTCGCCCGGCGCGAAGCGGGGCACCAGCTCAGGAGGGCCTTGGAAGTTGACGCCCGACAGGTTCTCGACGTTGATCTCGGTGCCATCGCCGTCGATTGCCTGTTCGATGTCGAGCACGATGCGCGCGACCTGGCGCTGCGGGAGGTTCTGGAACTTCGCCATCGCCGCGTGCAACTCGATGGTCCGGATGGTGCCGACCACCCGCATGCCCTCGGCGTCGCTCATGCTCCGAGCTTAGGGCCCGCGAGTGGACAAGTCGATCGATGATCGCGGTCGAGGCGCCCGGAGGGCAAGGCGACGGTGAGGACCGCAGGGGAGCATCCTCGACGGATGTGACCCGAGGACCGGAACC